>ENA-OQJP01000003-OQJP01000003.1-human-gut-metagenome-genome-assembly--contig:-NODE-3-length-210090-cov-16.046251_pt1 | contig 210090 bp, 178 predicted proteins | sample MGYA00242611_ERZ504778 | MGnify/ENA primary metagenome ERZ504778 (study PRJEB26092, sample SAMD00036349) | human gut metagenome | host: Homo sapiens | study: EMG produced TPA metagenomics assembly of...
TGTCACTGACTATATCCGTTATTCCTGATGCTTTTTAGTGTACATCTCACTGTAATTCTTTGAGCTTTCCTCAAAGTCATTACGGGTTTCTTTACTATTTTCTCGTTGTTCAATTTTCAAGGTCCTACGCACTTTCAAGGCTTGTTCGCTTTCTTCATTTGAAGTCGCTAACCTCAGCAGTGCAAGAGCTATTATACTACGTTGTTTTGATTTTGTCAAGCACTTTTTAAAAGTTTTTAAAAAGTTTTTTCAACTTTTAAAATCAAAACCGAGCAACACTTTTGATTACTTCCTGAATGTTGACTCTCCACTTCCGTGCGTTCCACACTCTTTCACCGTCTGTGTTTTCTCTTGTCTGCCTCGCCTCTCAGCGCAACAGTTGATATTATATCAGCACTTCTCTCTTTTGTAAACCCCTTTTTGACAATTTTTTTATCTTTTTTACATTATCGGCAATTTCTACATTTTAAACTCATTTGTTGTTTATTTTATCCCAAAATTCACTATATACACCCTTTTTTAAAAATATACTTTATTCGACAGATTTTCAAAACAATTTTCTTGACAAAGAATGGGTATATATATATAATAGTATTAACAAATGAATCCCCTTAAAAACATTGACGGGAACAAGATGCAAATGAACCGGCAAAGAGAGCTGACGGTTGGTGTGAGTCAGCATGGAACATTGTATGGATAGCTCATCCCCGAGTTTTTCGTGTGAAGTGTGTATACTATATATATGTAATGCGAAACGCAAGACTGCGTTATCGGTCGGGACTTTGTCAGAAGTCTTTAAGGAGAACACAGTGATGTGTTCTTGAATACGGGTGGTACCACGGATTTTATTCGTCCCTTTGTTTAGGGGGGCGATTTTTTTGTGCTATTTAACAGGAGGTTATTATATGAAACCATCATTTGAAAAGTACATTCCCTTTAAGCAGATTAATCTGCCGGACAGACAGTGGCCAAACAATACTATAACAAAAGCACCGATCTGGTGCAGTGTTGACCTTCGTGACGGTAATCAGGCGCTTGTCGATCCTATGAACCTTGAAGAAAAGCTCGAATTTTTCCACGCACTTTGCGATATGGGCTTTAAGGAAATCGAAATCGGTTTTCCGAGTGCGTCAGAAACAGAATATGAAATCTGCCGTGAGCTTATCGAAAACAACCACATTCCCGATGATGTAACAATTCAGGTTCTTGTTCAGGCAAGAGAGCATCTTATCAGAAAAACTTTTGAGGCTGTTAAGGGTGCTAAGAATGTTATCGTTCATTTCTATAACTCAACTTCAACTCTCCAAAGAAAAGTTGTTTTCAAAACAGATATGGACGGCGTAATCAAAATTGCCGTTGACGGTGCAAAGCTTATTAAACAGCTTACGGATGAATATGACGGAGATACAAACTTTAGATTTGAATATTCTCCCGAAAGCTTCAGCGGTACTGAGCCTGAAAACGCTGTTGAAATCTGCGACAGGGTTATCGAGGCACTCGGTTCGACTGCCGAAAACAAGTTGATTGTCAATCTTCCTAATACTGTTGAGATGTGTACACCGAACACATATGCAGATCAGATTGAATACTTTGCAAGAAATCTTAAACACCGTGACGCCGCTATTATCAGTATCCACCCACACAATGACCGTGGATGCGGTGTTGCCGCAGGCGAACTTGCATTGCTTGCAGGTGCTGAAAGAGTTGAGGGTACACTCTTCGGCAACGGAGAGCGTACAGGTAATATGGATATCGTTACAATGGGACTTAATATGTTCACACAGGGCGTTGATCCTAAGCTTGACTTTTCAAATCTTCCAAAGCTCCGTGAAATCTACGAGCGTTGCACAAACATGAAGATTGATCCTCGTCAGCCATATATCGGCGAGCTTGTATTTACAGCATTCTCGGGCTCACATCAGGACGCTATCAACAAGGGTATGAAGTATATGAAAGAAAGCGGAACTGATTACTGGGAAATTCCGTATCTTCCGATTGACCCTGCCGATGTCGGCAGAGAGTATGAGCCGATTATCAGAATCAACTCACAGTCCGGTAAGGGCGGTGCGGCTTTTGTTATGAACAATAACTTCGGTTATGACCTTCCTAAGAGAATGCATCCCGAATTTTCAAAGCTTGTTCAGGCAAAATGTGAGGAGCTTGGCAGAGAGCTTATTCCGAAAGAGCTGTTTGAGGTGTTCGAGAAGAATTATCTTGAGCATAAGCAGAAATATGTTCTCTCAAGCAGAAAGATTTACGAAGAGAGCGAAAACGGCAATGATTATGTTCACTTCAAGGGCAAGATGAAGATTAACGGCAACGAAGAGGTTTCTCTCAGCGGTGTCGGCAACGGTCCTATTGACGCATTCTTCAATGCAATCAAAAAGGTCGGTCTTGACAAGTACGAGTTCATCTCATACAGTCAGCACGCAATTTCTCAGGGTTCCGACTCAAAGGCTGTTTCATATATTGAACTCAAAAAGCCTGACGGAAAAAATATCTTCGGCATCGGCATTGACTCAAATGTCAATGTTGCATCGGTACTCGGTGTTCTCAACGCAATCAACAGAGCCGAGGCTTAATCAATTTAACAATTCAATTTTCAGGGCTGTGCGAATGTGCAGTCCTGTTTTTTATGCTCTAAATCACTCTGTTTAGAAAAATGTTACAAATCACCTTTAAAAATCAAGAATTTCGTTACAAATGATTGAATATTTTCAAGAATAATGTTACACTACAATTAAGAGGTGATTTTATGCTTCAAAGAAAAGCCTATGAACATTTAGTAAAATGGAAAAATACAACCGATAAAAAAGCTCTGCTCATTACAGGAGCAAGGCAAATCGGCAAAACATATATTATAAGAAAATTTGCAGAAGAAAATTATTCAAACTTTATCGAGATAAATTTCATCACAAATCCCGATGCCGCAAAGATATTCAACGGAGATTTGAATGCTGAAACGATACTGATTAACCTCACAGCATACACACAAAAGCCCTTGGTAAAGGGAGATACTTTGATTTTCTTTGACGAGATACAGGAATGTCCGTCTGCGAGAACGGCAATTAAATTTCTTGTAGATGACGGGCAGTTTGATTACATTGAATCGGGTTCACTGCTCGGAGTAAGATATAAAGAAGTAAAGTCCTATCCCGTCGGTTACGAAGAAAACTACCGTATGTATCCGCTTGATTTTGAAGAATTTGCAACTGCAAACGGTATTCAGCCACAAACGATAGAATATTTAAAGAAATGTTACGACAATAAAGAAACGATTACAGAAGCAGTTCATCAATCAATGTTGAAGCTTTTTCAATACTATATTATTGTCGGCGGAATGCCTGCGGTTGTACAGAAATTTGTTGATACAAAAGACATCAGCGAGGTCTTGAAAATTCAAAAAGATATTCTCGACTTGTACAGACAGGATATTTCAAAATATTCCGACAACAACAAAGAGAAGATAAAGAGCATTTTTGATTTAATTCCTGCTCAGCTTAATGACAGGAACAGAAGATTTACACTTTCCGATATTAAAAATTCTGCACGAATGTTGAGATACGAAACAAGTTTCAACTGGCTTGCAGACGCAGGAGTTGCTCTCCCCTGTTACAACATAACCGAACCCGTACTGCCGCTTGAGCTCAACCTACAGAACAATCTTTTTAAACTGTTCTTGTGTGATACAGGACTGCTTTGTGCCGCATCAATGGGAAACATTCAGTTTGACATACTGTCGGGAGATTTGTCCGTTAATATGGGAAGTATTCTCGAAAATGTATTTGCTCAGGAGCTTGTTTCAAACGGTTTTCTTTTAAGATATTTCAATAAGAAGAATATCGGTGAAATTGATTTTATCGTTCAAAAAGGGAAGTCAGCCGTGCCGATTGAAATTAAGTCGGGCAATGACTACACAAAACACAAGGCATTGGATAACTTGATTGCAAAGCAGAGTTGGAACATAAACAGCGGTATTGTGTTCTGCAAGGGCAATTTGGAAATTGAAAACGGCATAACATATTATCCATGGTATATGTCAATGTTTTTCAAACAGGAAACACTTCCCGAACATCTGAAAGTTAATGTTGATATTGTAAATATCTGATAATCGGCAATTGCAGGACTGTGCGAATGTGCAGTCCTGTTTTTTATGCTCTGAATCGTCCATAATAAGACTGAAGGCGAAAAATAGGGACATACAGCTAACATAGCTATATGCCCCTGAAAATCGGTTTTAAAGCTTATTTCATGCTGTTTTCGTAAGACTCAATCATCTTTTTAACCATCTGACCGCCTACAGAACCTGCTTCTCTTGCAGAAATGTCGCCGTTATATCCCTGTTTGAGGTTTACGCCTACTTCGTTGGCACATTCCATCTTAAAGCGTTCCATGGCTTCCTTTGCCTGAGGTACATTAATCTGATTGTTATTGCTTGACATAATTTGTTTTCTCCTTTTCAAAACTTTTAAATCTCGTTAAATTTATTAATAAAGCGGCGTTTCGGCATCCCGTTTTCATCGCCGCAATAGTATTGTTTGCGGTGAAATTCGTTTTATTATTTGTAATTTTTTCAAGTTTTGAAATTCACAAAAAACATCACACAAAGCAAAAAGCAGCCATGCCAAACGACATAACTGCTTTTTATATTGTGTATGAAAGGGTTAGGGAAATAAGCCTTTCGTCTTGCTGTTAAAATATATTGAGTTACTTTTTCTCGATTGAATCGGTCTTGTAGATGAAGTCAACCTTACCGTCCATATCACCGGAAATACCGCTGTAGTTGTTGTACTTCTTTGATGCTTTCTGAACAGCCTTGAAACGGTCGATAATATCCCGGACATCACCGTTTGCGGCATCAACAATGCTGTCAATGCCCTCCTCTTTGAACTTCTTCATACCCTTGGACAATGTCATTGCACCGTCATTGAGCTGTTTAACGCCGTCAACAAGTGCTGCACTGCCGTCCTTGAGAGTACCAACGCCCTCGAAGAGGCTCTTTGTACCGTCCGAAAGTGAGCTTGTGCCGTTTTTGAGAGTCTTTACACCGCTTTTAAGGCTTGATGTACCGTCCTTGAGGGTTGAAGTACCGCTCTTGAGTTCGCTTGTACCGCTCTTAAGACTTGAAGAACCGTTCTTAAGCTGACCGGCACCGCTTACAAGTGAACCTGTGCCGTCCTTGAGTGTATATGTGCCGGCGAGAATCTGCTGAGCGCCCTCGTTAGCCTGATCAACACCCGCTGTGTATGAAAGCACACCCTGATAGAAAGTGTTGTAGCTGTCAAGCTGAGTTTTGAGAGCCTGAAGTGACTTTCTGCCTGCCTGAGCTTTTGCAACACCTGCCTGAATCTGACTCTTAACCTCTTCGCTGTTCATATTTGTTTCGATAAGGCTCTGAATCTGTGCCTCTGTATTGCTGTCAATTGCAGTCTGAACCGCAGATGAACTCATTTGTGTAGAAACTGCAGTAGAAACCTGAGCCTGAACTTCTTCGCTGACCTGACCTGCGGCAACAGCGGCATCATACTGATCTGCCGTCATACCAAGACCTGCGGCTGCGAGAACCTGTTCCGTAACAGACTTTCTTACTGTTGCCTCAACGGCAGTTCTGATAACATCCTTCTGGCTGTTTACAGTTGCCGTTACTGTTTCGAGTGCTGTATTGTAAGCGAGCTTCTGAGCATTTTCATCGCTGAGTGATGAAATAAGTCCTTCAAGAACGCTGTCATAGTTTTTAATTGTAAGCTTGTCGGCTGTAAGACCTGCGGCGGCAATCTGAGTGTCGGCAGTTGAAAGAAGTGTGTTAAACACCTGTTCTGCACCGCCGTTTAGAGTTGCGCTGTTGGATGAAAGCTTGCCGAGACCGCCCGCAAGTGTTGCAACATAACTGCTGAGACTTGCCGCACCGTTGTCAACCTGTGACGCACCGCCTGCAAGTGTTGCAAGACCGCTGTCAAGCTGTGATGCACCGCTGTCAAGCTGTGACGCACCGTTTTTGAGCTTTGACGCACCGTCATCAAGCGTCTTTGCACCGCTTGAAAGACCGTCTGCACCGCTGTCAAGTTTTTTTGCACCGCTGTTTACCTGTTCTGCACCGTCATAAAGCTTGTCAATACCTTCAATGAGTGTGCCTGACTTGTCAAGAAGTGTGCCGATACCGTCATAAAGCTGTGAAGAACCGTCAACAAGCTGTTCTGCGGCGTCTTCGAGTTCATCAAGAGAATCCTTAAGCTCGTCAACCTTATCGTCAACCTTTGAAAAATCAACATCGTTGAAAATATCGTTCATTGCAACTGTCATTGTTGTTGAAAGTTCAAAATCGGTTGTATCTGCTGTGATTTCAACATAATCAGGGATTTCCATTTCATCCTTGTCAATATCAAGGCTGTCCTGCATACCCGGAAGAGCAAAACCGGCAACGATTGTTCTTGTACCGTCATTGATAGCCTTGCCGTTTGAAACCTCAACATTTTTGAAGTTGTCATCGTCAAGAATCATACCCGAAAGCATAAGGAACGGAACATTAACTTCTTCTGTCTTGCCGTTAATCTTAACCTTTTCCTTCTGTGTGTTTTCATAGTCAATGCGGATTGTAACCTTACCGCTCTTGCCTGCAATTTCATCTGCAGAAACAGTTTTGCCGTTGAGCTTGTAGCTTAATTTGAGCTTTACGGGAAGTTCGGTTGTGCCTGTTCCCTGATAGTAGATGTCATCGCCATTTGCAGCCCACTCATAAGCATTGTCCTCATTTACCGTGTATGTTTCGTCACCCTTAACATTTTTAACATTCTTGAGGTTTGAAACATCCTTTACCTTGCCTTTTGTATCTACACCCTTGAGCCAGTCGCTTACAATGATTTTCTTAGCCGCACCGCTTGCGTCGGCAATAACATAAACGGTTTCATTTTTGCTGAGCTTTTTGAGAGCCTCTTTAGTTGTGCTTGCCTTCTTAACAGCCTCAACCGTACTTTCTGTCTGAACACCGAGAGCCTGTGCAGTATTGTCTGCACCGGCAGAATAAGCGGCAACACCTACTCCGCTGCAAAGGATTGTGAGTGCAAGCGCACCTGAAATAGCACCCTTAATGTAGTTTTTATTTAAAATTTTGTGATTATTATTTTTGTTAGTCTTTTTCATTATACAGCAGCCTCCGAAATTGATGTTTTTTTCGGCTTAAAACCGAGAGTTGTCTTTGCAATTACCTTGTCGAACAGCATAAACATTGCCGGCAAAATAAGCGTTACGCAGAACATACTGATGACAGCGCCTCTTGCAAGGAGCTTACAGATTGATGAAATAAGGTCAACATCCGAGTAGAATGCGACGCCGATTGTAGCGGCAAAGAGTCCCATTGCACTAACGATAATTGACGGAATTGAAGTTTCAAGAGCCGTAATAACCGAAGTGCGTTTATCGTTTCCGAGATACCTTTCCTTCTTATATCGTGTCGTCATCAAAATTGCGTAGTCAACCGTTGCGCCAAGCTGAATTGTACTTATACAGATAGGTGTGATGAACGGGAGCGACTCGCCCATAAGATGCGGAATACCGAGGTTAATAAAGATTGCAAGCTCAATAACCGCAACAAGAATAATCGGAAGTGTGATACTCTTTTCAACAATCGCAATGATAATAAAGATTGCAACAATAGAAATTGCATTTACAACCTGAAAGTCAACTGTCGTGATGTTTACAAGGTCGTTTGTACAAGCGGCTTCACCGATGAGAAGTCCGTCCTTATCATACTTTGTAATGATTTTATTCAACTCGTCAATCTGCTTTGCCATAGGATCTGTGGCTGTTTTGTACTCAGAGTTGATAAGCATAAGCTCCCATTTATCATTTTTGAGAACGCTTGTGATTGAATCGGGAAGAACTTCTTCCGGAACAAGCGAACCTACAACGCTTTCAAGACCGAGAACATATTTTACGCCGTCAACCTTTTCAAGCTCGTTTGTCATATTTCTTGCGTCCTTTGCAGAAAGCGAAGAATCAACAAGAACCATATGTGTTGTACCGACACCGAATTCATCTTTAAGCTTTGTGTTGGCAATTACATTTGCCATATCTTCGGGAAGACTTTCCGACAAATCGTAGTAAATCTCATTGTTTGTCTGGCTGTATGCCGAATAGAACGGATAAATAAGAGCCGCAAACATTACGAGAAATACGGGGAAAATTTTAACAAGTCCTGTTGCAAGCTTCTTTGTTGACGGAATAAGCGACTTGTGCATTGTCTTTTCAAGAGGCTTGTCAAGAACAAGAATAAGTGACGGAAGAACCGTTACACAGGAGATAACACCGAGGATAACACCCTTTGCCATTACAATACCGAGGTCAAGACCGAGTGTGAATGTCATAAAGCAAAGTGCGATAAAGCCTGCAACCGTTGTGATTGAACTTCCGATTACGGAACGGACGGTTTCGTGAATTGCAACAGCCATTGCCTGCTTGTGGTTTTCACAAATGCCCTTTTGTTCTTCATAACTGTGCCACAGGAAGATTGAGTAGTCCATTGTTACCGCAAGCTGAAGAACTGCCGCCAACGCTTTGGTAATGAATGAAACCTCACCCATAAAGTAGTTACTGCCCATATTTACGAGGATAGCAACCGCTATACTTGCAAGGAACACAAACGGGATAATCCAGTTATCCATAAAGATCATCATTGCAATTACCGCAAGGACAACAGCGATTGCAACATAAGTCATTTCCTGTTCCTCAAACATATCCTTCATATCCGTAATCATTGCCGACATACCCGAAACAAAGCATTGTTTACCGGCAACCGAACGGATTTCTTCGATAGCGTTCATTGTTTCATCGGCTGATGTTGAGGTATCGAAGAATACCGCCATCATTGTTGCATTTCCCGAATTGAACGCATCATAAATTTTGTCGGGCAACATTTCCTTTGGAATTGAGATGTCGGCAAAATCGTCATACCAAAGAACCGTATCAACATGGTCGATTTCTTTGATTTTTTCCTCTGTTGCCGCAACATCCTTATCATCCATATTCTCAAAGATGAGGAATGAAAAAGCACCCTTTCCAAAGTCATCAAGCAGATAATCCTGACCCTTGATTGTGTCGAGGTTATCGGGAAGATAACTAAGAATGTCGTAATTAACCCTTGTAAATGCCATTCCCAAGGCTGACGGAATCATCAGCGCAACGGCAAGTATAAGGATTACGAAACGGCTTTTAACAACCGCTTTCCCTAACTTCATATTTCATACTCCTTCATATATGATTTGCAGACTGCACTCTGCATTCAAAGGAACGATCCGAGAGGTGAACCGCATTTCCTTTGTCCGTAATATATTCTATTACGACTTTGTTAAAATTTAAACAGACACAAAAAATGCCGTGTCAGGAATTTAGACACGGCAATAAATTTGTACGGAAATCAGACATTTTGTTAAATTCGTCTGCATTTCAGACACGCAAATAAACGCAAATATTCAATTTTAACCAATAAAACAGCAATCAGGCATTGATTTTGGCACATCTGTCCAATGCAGACTCCATTGAACCCTCAAACAGCTCACAAATGCGTTTCATCTTAATTCTGAGGTCATATTTCATACCTCCGCCGAGCCAGTCGATAATAAAACCGACAAGCTGACACTTGTAATACATAATCATTGCGTCAAGGTCATCTTCGGCAATATTTTTTGTAATTTCAAGCTTGTCAAAATAGCTTTTTATAGCGTGAGTACAAATCCTGTTGAGATACACATCAAATGTAGTTCTGTTCGCAGAATTGTAAATGTGCTGAATCACCGACTTGTTAGAAAAAGCATAGTCAATTACAGAAATCAGGCTTTCATAAACAGAGGTATTGTTGTCGGTTTCGGTCGCAACAAATCTGTCAGCCTCTTCAACGAGAATTTCCTCAAGAAGCGACGGAATGTCGTCAAAATGGTAGTAGAAGGAATTACGGTTAATTCCGCATTCTTCAACAATTTCCTTGACTGTAATTTTATTCAACGGCTTTTTATTCAAGAGCGAAATGAATGTCGCCTTGATAGCCGCCTTGGTAAATGTCGGCATAGTGTCCCCCCTGAAAATTGCAAAACATCCGTGTGCAGACGGATATTTCCGTTCCGAATTTTTTCATACACAATATATGCAGCCGATTGCTACACTAATCAAAGTAAATTGTATCACAATTATTTAAAAATAGCAATAACAAGCATATTAACAAAATCAGGGGTTTGTTTTGTATTTCCTATGTAAAAAAGCCCCGAAATTGATGTTACCCCCAAAAAAGTCAAACCAAAAATCTAATTATTTTGGAGGTTGATTCAAAATCGTGGCTTCGTGGCTTTATATTTATAAAATTATAAATTCAATATCTTTCGGGAAATCATTTTGCACACTGCAAAGGCTGATTTCATAGTCCGAAAATTTATATTGTTTCATATAATATTCGGTTTGATTTTCAGAGAATTTTCCGTTGCTGACATCAACACTTTTTGCGCCACGGTGAAATCCGTCACCCATACATTTTAGGAGTGCTTCTTTTTTAGTCCACAATTCAAAAAATGTGCCGAGCCTGTCAAAAGCGTTGCCGAGCAATTTCATCTCGTTGTCGCAGAAAACAATTTTTCCGAGCCTTATGCCCTTGAGAAATCGAATTTCTTCAATATCACACCCGACTTCGGACCCCGACAACGCAAAAAGCACATAGCTTCCGCTGTGCGAAATATTGAAACAAAGCCCATTGTCACATTCGGGCTTGCCGAATTCATTCACGGTGATTTTTGCACCGCCAAGAAATTTGTTCATAAACAAGCCGCCTGCAATGCAACGCAGTTTATCGTCAGCTCTGCGGCATCTTTGAACACGCTCCGCCCTTTCGGGAGAAAGCTCACCGACTCTGTCAAAAGAAATTTTGCGGATATCGGTTATAAAAAGCCGTGTTTTCATATCAATAGCCACGAAGTGCGTCAAGCGAATCATCGGACATAATCCAATCGTTCACATCAATTTCAGTAAATTCGGTTTTGTTGTTTCTGACAATAACCTTGTCAATACCTGCGTTGATAACCATACGCTTGCACATTGCACACGAAGATGTGTTCTGAACATACTCGCCGTTTGACATCTCCTTGCCGACAAGATAAAGCGTTGCGCCAATCATCTGTTCTCTTGATGCATGAATAATAGCGTTCGCCTCGGCGTGAACGCTTCTGCAAAGTTCGTAACGCTCGCCACGGGGAATGTTGCGTTCCTGACGGATACAAAATCCCAAATCACAGCAATTTTTTCTGCCTCTCGGAGCACCTGTATAGCCTGTTGAAACGATCTGGTCGTTGTTCACGATAATCGCACCAAAATTTCTGCGCAGGCAAGTTCCCCTTTCAAGCACAGTTTCGGCAATGTCAAGATAATAATTAATTTTGTCAATTCTGTCCATATAAAAACACCGTCCGTTATCATAATTTCAAATTCGGTCAAGTATATTTTAGAGTAGCCGAGTAGCCGAAAGCAGTATCAACCTTTGAGCTTTTCAACACAATCTCTACATACATATTTTCCGCCGAATGCAATCAGATTATCAAGAGTATTGCAAAAAACGCACTTGCTCTCTGCCTTTTTAATCGTAACGCACTCATCGTCAGCCTCAATGTGAAGAATGTCACCCGGCTTAATGTTGAGGTGGTTGCGGATATCCTTTGATATTACAATTCTGCCTGCTTTATCAATTTCCCTAAAGTTTGTATAAATCATTTTAATTCACCATAATCCCTATTTTTTAATTCACCATAATCCCTATTTTTACCTATACTACCATTTTTCGGGATTTTTGTCAACGATTTTATTAAATAATTTGATTACAAAAATGACAATATTGTATATTTTGTCGTTAATTGCAGCAAAAGGAGTAAAAATGCTGAATTATATCTGGAGCGGACTCATTGCCGTGAGCGTATTATGTGCGTTGTTTATGGGCAACACCGCCGACATTTCAAACGCACTCATCGAAAGCGGAGCGTCATCAATACAGCTTATTCTCACAATGGCAGGCATAATCTGCCTTTGGTCGGGAATTATGAAAATCGCAGTTGAAAGCGGTTTGACAAACATTTTTGCAAAAATCTTTGCACCGTTGCTCCGTCCGCTTTTTCCGAGGCTTGATAAAAAAAGCGACGCCTTTCAAAGCATCACTATGAATATCAGTGCAAATCTGCTCGGACTCGGCAATGCCGCGACACCTTTCGGACTAAAGGCAATGGAACAGCTGCACACGCTCAATGACCGCCGTGACATTGCGAGCAACGAAATGGTTGTTTTTGTAGTTATGAACACGGCGTCACTCCAGCTGTTACCCACAACGCTTGCCGCACTCCGCCAATCCTACGGAAGCTCTGCGCCTTTTGAAATTATCGTGCCCGTCTGGATAAGCTCTGCGTGTGCGTTGACGGTGGCATTGCTGATTGCCTGTACGCTGAATATCAGGCAAGGTAAAATTTGAGAAATGTGGTGAGCAAATGGAATTTGTAATGCCGGCATTTGCGTGTATTGTTGTGGTATTCGGGCTGATAAAAAAGTTCCCGTATTCGATGTGTTCATCTCGGGAGCAAAAGAGGGAGTAAAACTTCTGTACAACATTGCCCCTACAATTATGGGACTTGTGTTTGCCGTTGACCTTTTGCAGTCAAGCGGAGCAATTGACGCAATATGCGCACTGATTCAGCCGACAGCGGAATTTTTAGGATTTCCGAAAGAAATTGTTCCGCTCGTACTCCTCCGCCCCGTTTCGGGAAGCGGTTCAACCGCACTCCTCACAGCCCTTTACAAAACCTGCGGTCCCGACAGCTTTGCGGGCAGAACAGCATCCGTACTCGCAGGTTCAAGCGAAACAACCTTCTACGCAATCGCAATGTACTTTGGCTGTATCCGTGTCAAAAAAATTCGCCACACCCTCTTTGCCGCCATAACCGCCGACCTAACCGCCGCAATTATGAGTGTTATAACGGTCAGATTGTGGTTTAATATGTGATTGTAAAGTGTTCCCATTTCGGCACACTTTTCCTTGTCTTTGGGTTTTTGTTCCCATTTCGGCACGATTTTATTTTAACATTTTTCAATTTATCATTTTCCTTGCCAAACAGAGTTATTATTCCAAAAAATCCGATACTAAATCACAAAATTAAAAAGCCCTTTGAGAAAAGATTTCTCAAAGAGCTTGATAAACTGGAATTTGAAAACCACGATTTCATAAGTGGTTACTGCCCCTCATAGGGCTTTAATAAAATCCTCCAAAACGCTTGAAAACAAAGGATTTATCGCAATGTGTCCGCCTTATCCCTTTATACGATTTCACTTGCGTTTATGCTTCCCTCGCCACCTCATAAGGGCAAAAATAAGGGAAGAAAAATCTGATAACAAGCTATAAAAACAAGTGGCAATCGGGAAACTGTGACATATGTGCGAATATATTATACTGGAGGATTTCAAGATGGACAAGTACATTTATGATGAAAACAACGGTCTTTGGTATGAACTGCAAGGCGAATACTATTTGCCGTGCCTTAGCTTGCCACCCGAAGAAGAAAAGCCTATCGGGATATGGGGACAGCGGCACAAACGCTACCTGAAAGAACATAGAAAAGCAACCTACACAACACTTCTGACCAGCGGTAAGCTCAACACTTATCTTTCCGGCATCAACGAACAGGCGCAGGAACGCTTTGAACGGCTCATAGATGGCATGAAGCAGGCACAGGGTATCACGGAACAATTAAAGGCGGAAAACGCCTTAGAATGGGTCAGGAGAATGAATAATATACGGGCTTGTGCGATGGAGATTGTGAATAAAGAAATCATCTTCGCATAGCAGACTGGCGGTAACGCAAAGCGAGGGGTAAAGGTGTAAATGCCTTACCCCTCGTATTTTATGACGAGAATATGGCTTAACACAAGGCATTTGTGGGTTAAAAGCGCTACAGTAGAGAGATTATGCTGAAAACATAGGGTTTGGCAATCCAAAAGCAAACTTTTTATGAATGTTGTCTGTTGCCTCTTGACTTATATCGGCAATCTATATATAATCGATATGTAGACTGTCGATACAAGGAGGGACATATATGGCAATTGATAAATCTCTGATTTCAGGGAATACAGATATGCTGATTTTGAAGCTGCTTGAAAAACAAGATATGTATGGGTATCAGATGATAGAAGAACTTGCGAAGCAATCCGACCATACTTTTGAATTGAAAGCAGGAACATTATATCCTCTGCTCCATCTCTTAGAGCAAAAGCAGTATCTTGTGTCCTATGACGGAGAAACTGTTGCGGGGAAAACAAGAAAATATTACAGGATTACAGATGAAGGGAAAAGATTTCTTGTGGTGCGGCTGTCTGAGTGGGAAAGCTACTCTGCCGCAGTCAATAAGGTTTTGTCGGGGGGTGTTTTGCTTGCAGGAATATAATTCTCCCGAAGAATATATCAAGGATGTTCAAAGATACATTCGTTGGAGCAGAGCAAAGGTTGTGGCAACAAGAGAGCTTTCTGACCACATAAACGACCAATACGATGCTTTGCGGGAAAACGGTCTGAATCAGAAAGAAGCAATGAGAAAAGCCATTGAAGAAATGGGCGATGCAGATGTAGTTGGGACAGAGCTTGATATTGTCCACCGCCCGAAAGTGAATTGGCTGTTGCTGCTCATAGCAGGCGTGTTGCTGCTGAGTGGTATTCTAATCTCTGCTATGCTAACCTCAATATCCCTGACCGTACCAAAGATAATCGGTATTGTGCTTGGAGTTTGTGTTGCTGCTTTTTTGTATTTTATTGATTACACTGTCTTAATTCGCTTTCCAAGAGCGTTATACGGACTGCTCTCACTGGCGGCAATCTTCGGGCTACTCTATGAATTATGGAACGGATTTGCACCGCTTGGATACGGTTTTCTGTTCTACCTGCTGCTATGCTATCCGATTGTTTTGGTCGGAATCCTGTTTTATGAAAAGAACAGTGAAAGCGAGACAAAAATCATACATTACTGGCTATATGCTATTTTTCCGCTGACTTTAGCGTTAATAAATCAAGCGTTTCCAGTTTTTGTGTTGCTGTTGGCTTGCGAGCTATTCATCTTTTGCTGCGGGTTAAAATTAAAATGGCTGAAATGGAATCGTGTTAATATCTTCGGTGTGGCTTGTATGCTGATTTTTCTTATTATCGGAGTGTACCTGTTAAGCCGCTTTTATCATCTTTTTCGCTTGCAGGAAAATACAGGATATTTACAACAGCTCGATTTCTTTTCGGTGTTTCGTGAAGCGGAGTTAATTGGAAAAAGCGGAATGCCTGTTGATGTGAAGGTAATGAGCTACTTCTATGACCACCCAATCACCCTGCTCCTGTACGAATACGGAAAATTTTCACTTGTATTTTTGCTGTTTGTATTCGGGATATTGTTTGCTATCCTTTACAGGACTTCAAAAAAGCAGGATACAGAGGTTGGCAAACTTCTAACCAATACCGTGCTGTTGATTTATATTTTACGAATTGTTTTCACTGCCTTATCCGACATTGGGGTTCTTCCGAACTTCTTTATGTGCGTCCCCTTCGTTGTAACAGGAGGAATGTTCATTATTTACGATATGGCACTTGTTGGAATTATCCTATCAGTAAACCGCAATGAGAGCATTGCAAAGGATTGGATTAAATTAAAAAGCAAGCGTAACGCTGCTAAAAACGGAGGTCAACTATGAAAAAATTCTTATGTGCTATTCTATTCTTGACGATGGTAATCAGTCTCTCCGCCTGCGGCGGTAAAGGCGTTTCGACACTTGTGAAGCATTATGGTCAGGAAAAGGTCGATGAAATGGAAATCGAGTGTACCGATGAAACACAGCTAAAGGTCGCAAATGACCTCATAGCAGAAGCAAAGGATATTATGTCTTACTGCGGGTCAGGAGACGGTACGAATAAAGAGGACTGCGGTGCGTTAGAAAGATACTATTTCTTTGATGATAAGGCGGTTCGGGCAGATGTTTCGATAGAACTTGTAACCACCAAACAGGAAAATGGGAAGGGATATATCTGGGTGAAATATTCAGCCGATTATTACGATAAGGATGATACTCTCATTTCTGGTAACGGAGAAGCATATTCACGTTGGGATATTGAACAGTTAGATGGAAAATGGACGGTAACGTTAATTGACGAAATACCGTAAGGATTGGTGAGTGTATGCAGAAACAAGCCGAATGGATATTATGTCCTGTTTGTGGCAACAAAACCCGTGACAGAACAAGATATGATACGGTCTTGAAAAACTATCCTCTCTACTGCCCGAAGTGCAAGCAGGAAACGCTGATAGAAGCAGAGAACTTGAAAGTAACCGTTATAAAGAAACAGGAAAACTAATCTCTATATGTATGCCGCCGTGTATGGGTAAAACCATAGCGGCGGTTTTTCTTCGCCTATCGGCTGCCTCTGTCAAAGGATTTCTTTCGTGGCTTTTGCTGTCTGCCCTGCTCCTGCAACTGTCTGAGCCTGTTTCGGACGCTCTCCTTTTCGGGCGGTCTTGGCAGTCTGCTCTTTTGTTTCACCTGACGCTCCCATTCGGCAAGGTCACGGTTGTATTGTTCCACAACGGCTTCCGCCTCCCGATAGGTCGCCATGAATGCCTGCACATCGGGATAACCGTCCTCCCTGAGAATATCGGGGAGCTTATCCAGCCTGCGGTCAATTTCTTGCTCCGTCTGCTGTATCTGCTCGGTAAGGGCTTTGCGCTCCTTGCCCTTGAAAATCCCTGTTGTTTCTGCAAGCTGTGTTTTCAGCTTGGGCAGAATGTTGTCCTGCAAATTCCTAATCCCTCTTGCCTCATCCTGCACCCGTATCATTAGATTCCGCATGGTGCAGAACTCTGTCATATCAATATCCAGCGTGGGCTTCGGCGGTATCCCGTATTCACGGATAAGGTTTTGTAAAATGTCCTTCGCCTTGTTCACGATACGGCGGAACAGATTCGGCAGCCAGCCCTCGCTTTTAATGGATTGGCTAACCTTGTCGTGTATCTCGGTTTGTTTGATTTCCAGTATTTTAGCCTCCTCAATCCCCGATACAAGTGCCATGTCCGCTGTCCTGTTCCATTCCTGCCTTGTAGCGTTGTCGGCTGCAATCTCTTCGGCTTTGGGATTGTTCTTGCCTATTTTCTTTGTCGGCAGGTACACGCTGTTTTTGTCAAATACCTTCAGGTGCTGTTCAGGGTTTTCAATATGGAGATTGATAAGGTTTGTATAATCCTCTTTTACCTCCCGAAGAAAAGGCTCTCTCTTGAAGCGGTCATCCTTTACGGTGAACAGATGGCTTTCGTAAACCTCTCCCTTTTTGATAATGGTACAGCCTTTTCTTATCTGCCCGTCCTCACCTGTGATTTCCTTCTTGGTGCGTACCCGCTTGCCTGTTTCGTCAAAGAATACGCTTCTTGTGGCAATCTTCACATCAGGCTCAGGAAGCAGCTTCCTTTCGCTGAAAATCAGATGAATGTGGTAATTGGTCTTGCGCTTATTGTGGTGCAATGCCGACACACATTCCACGCCGTACCGCCTGCGGAACTCATCTGTAAAATCCTCAAGCACCTGCTGCGGCTCGTACTGCGTGTAAACTTCGGGCAGGGCGATAATCAGCTCCCTTGCCTCAATACATTTCCCCTCTGCGCCGCTGCGCTGGAACTCCTGCCGGCTCTCCCTTGCGAGATTATTCCAAAAGGCATTGTCGGCGGTGCGGTAAGTGGCGTACAGATTTTCCTGTCTTGCGTGGCTGGTGATATACGATATTCGTCCTTTGACATTAGGCAGCTTCGACATCTGTATGAAGCTGTGTCTTGCCATAATCCAACCTTTCTTTAAAATATACCGTTCTCATTTTGCAACCGTCTTGACGGTTGCTGCTGTTTCGGCGGCTTTGCTGACGGAACAGCGCCGTATCAAAAGCGGCAGGGATTTCCTGCAAGCGTTGATACGGTAGCTCCCCGCAGGGGCGAAATACCCTGAGTACAAATCGACAGATTTGTGCGAGGGGTGTATTTCGCTCTCAAACGCCGAGGGCTTTAAGAACGGTCAATCTACTCGGCGGACATCATTCTGATTGAGAAGATTTCTGCCTTGATTGACCGTCATAAAACGCTCCAGCGTGTCCCTTCGGATAATGGTCTTGCGCCCTACCTTTAAGACAGGCAGCTTGCCCCAGTCCACCAATTTCCGCATGGTGTTCCTGCCGATACCCGTACATTCGGCGGCTTCCTCGATGGTCATACCTATTTTAACTGCGTTCATTATCTCATCCTCCTTTTGAAATACTTGTTTTGCAACTGTACAATCCTAATTATACTTATTTTGCAATCTCGTGTCAACCTGTTTTGCAACTGTTTAGGAATTTTTTTTAATATTTATCCCGTTTCAGGGTTGCAATCTGCATTTTGATGTGCTATAATGATACTCGTCAGGAGGTGAAAACCTTGAAAAAGAAATTGAATTCACCGCAAAACAAGTCGGTGAACGGGTAAAAGAGCGCCGAACAGAACTAAACCTTACCATGCCTGAGCTTGGAAAGCGTATCGGCGTAAACAAATCCACCATTCAGCGGTATGAAGCAGACGGCGTTGACCCGAAGCGTACTATGATTATCAACGGTCTTGCCGATGCGCTGCTTACCACTCCCGAATGGCTGACAGGGCTTTCCGAGGAAAAGGAATATGATGCCCGCACGCTCTGCCAAAAGGACATTGAGGAGCATATCAAAAAGTACCTTGATACGGTTTCCTCCACGGTCAGCGGAGAGCCGCACCAGCAGCTTCTTACCACCTTCCTCGGCAAGATGATTGACCTGTACTCGGTGCTGTGCCACTACTTTGCCAACGCTATGGCGGAGGTTGACCGTGTGGCGGAGGACGAGGGCTTGAAGCAGTCGATTATGCGGTATGCGATTGAGGTGGGCGCAATCGAAGAACGGGTCTACCGCAAAGAAATGGAAATACCTATCGAAGATATGAAGCGTTTTTTAGACGGAATTTTACATATCTACGATGAGGGACGCACCAAAGTATCTATGGGCGACCTCTTCGGGATAGTGACGGAAGCCGAAAACAGGCTTGCCGAAAAAGAAAATTCCGTGGCACCTTGACAAAAAATATGCCGATTGAAACCAACCGGCAAAAGTGACATTCTTTACTTTACGCACACCATATGTCACAGTCCCGATTGCCACGGATAGAAAGGAGTTTTTATCTATGGCAAAAGGTTCTGTAAGAAAGAAAGGCAAAAAGTGGTACTACCGCTTCTATATCGAAGATGAAAGCGGCAATCTGGTACAGCGTGAATTCGTGGGAACAGAAAGCAAATCCGAAACGGAAGCCCTGCTCCGCAAGGCGATGGAGGACTACGAGGAAAAGAAATTCGTTGCAAAGTCTGAAAACGCCACGGTGGGAATGCTGCTGGATATGTGGGTGGAGGAAGAACTAAAGCCCGGCAGTCTCAGCAACGGTACGGTAATGGCATATCAGGGTACGGTAAACCGTATCAAGCAGCACCCTATCGGCAGCCGAAAGCTGAAAACCGTCACCGCCGACCATTTGCAGGCGTATATGGATTTTCTCAGCTTCGGCGGGACAAATCCCGACGGTACAACGGCAAAGGCACTTAGCAAAGGGTATCTGCGTTTGTTCTCGGCAGTCCTGCAAGGAGCGTTCCACTTTGCGGTATTCCCCAAACGGCTGATTACCTTCAACCCGATGCAGTATGTGGTATGGCGGGGCAAAAAAGAGGACTATGACCTGTTTTCGGACGAGGACGGCAATACCGATTCCACACCCACGCTCAGCCATGAGCAATATCTGAAGCTGGAGGAATTTCTGAAAAAGAAAGATAACCCCGCTTTACTGCCCATTCAGATTGCCTACTACACGGGGCTTCGCATCGGCGAAGTCTGCGGCTTGACTTGGCAGGATGTCAACCTTGACAAGCAGTACCTTACGGTGCGCCGCAGTATGCGCTACAACGGGGCAAGGCATAAAACCGAGATAGGAGCGACCAAACGGAAGAAAGTCCGTACCGTGGACTTCTGCGACACGCTGGCGGCGATCCTCAAAGCGGCGAAAACCGAACAGCACAAAAACCGCCTCCAGTATGGCGGGCTTTACCACCTCAACTACTACACCGAGGTGAAGGAAAAAGACCGTACTTACTACGAGGTTTACAGCCTGCCGAGGACAGATGAAATCCCAGAGGGGTACAAGGAAATATCCTTTGTCTGCCTCAGACCTGACGGCGCATACGAATCACCGAGTACGGTAGGGATTATGTGCAGGACGGCAAGCAGAAAGGTCGAGGGCTTGGAGGGCTTTCATTTCCACCAACTTCGTCACACATTCACGAGCAATCTGCTCTCAAACGGGGCAGCGCCGAAGGATGTGCAGGAGCTTCTCGGACATGCCGATGTCAGTACCACAATGAATATTTACGCTCACGCTACAAGGGAAGCGAAGCGTACTTCCGCAAGACTGCTGGATAAGGTGGTCGGCGGAGAGTAAAAAACTTTCCCTTGTTTCGGCTCGTAAGGGCAAAAACAAGGGAAAATACATAAGGTTGGAACACAAGATAGGCGAAATGCCTTGAAAATACAGCGTTTTCAGAGGGTTTAACAGATAAACTGGAATTTATATTGCAATCATTTTTCTTTAATTCTAGAATATTCTTCTTGATCTGCTGTATAACCCCCCTGAAATCATCATCCGTTTTTCCTGTCGGATCTTCAAGTTTTCAGTTGTCATCAAACGCTCTGCCGATAAACGGACAACCTACATCACAACCCATGGAGATGGAGATGTCTGGCTCCGGGATGCTTGATATCAGCTTAGAATACTGCTTTTTCTCCATGTCGATGCCGTAAAGCTCCTTCATGAGACGGACGGCATCCTGATTGATCTGGGGCGCAGCAAGTATGATGGAATCCTTCAGGAAATCAATGCCCGTATGATTCTGTATAATTTCTGTGAATTAGTGACTTCTCACGCTGTGGTAAAAACACCTAAAAAATACAGCATTTCTTAACTGAACAGTATTTTCATGCATAACCGCATATGATATACTGTTTTCATCATAAAAAGCCTTATCTAGGAACCGTAATAATTCTATTGAAATTTTCTTCCTGATTCACTTTGCTCTGCATGTACGGTCACATCACTTTTCTTTTTTTAGACATAAACCAATAAAATATAACACAAAATGCTAAAGCAAACACAACACCAAAAACATTTTGAATCACTCTAAGACTAACCGCTCCTTGTAGTCCATAAGTCTCTGCAGCAATGGCTAAAGCACCAAATGTGTTAAATACTGCCTGCCAGCCATATTGTGCTGAAAATCCTACACCGATTCCACCAAGAATTCCTATATATGCATAGATTGACGAAGGAAGCAGAAAATATAATACTGTAAAACATATAACACCTGCAATATTTCCGACAATCCTTTTACGGACTCTGTAGTGCATATCTTCCATAGACGGCAAAATCACGGACATGGCCGCAATACCGGCCCACATTGCACGTGGCATATTACAAAGTTCTGCAATGCAAAGGACAATCGGTACGCATAAAATCTGACATATCTGCCATTTTGTTCTGGAAGAAGTGATATCAAATTCTTGTATCAGATCTTTCAGATTGCTTTTATAAGTTCTGTTTTTATGATTTCGATAAAATACGAAGCAGGTAAGTGCTGCACCTAAAGCCATTCCGACTAATCGCATCTGATAGCTTTTTCCCGTAACATCATAACCATATAGCAGCAGATACCCAAGAACCAATGTAGATTGATTAAACATGGATGGATTATGGCATCCGAACAGAATCAACACAGCCAGTGCCGCAATATTTAACAGCATTCCCAATACCGGTGAAAACTGATTTGCTAAATGCGGACATACAGTCATAATTACAAAGAACAAAGCCAAAAGCATCGTAGATTGTCCGGTGTGGATCCCCAGATCCGCATTTCTAAACACCATGAGACATAATAAGACTACTACACCTACAATGCTGTTCTCATTTCCAAATAGGATGCTGAAAATACTAACAAAGAAAAAACAAAATGCCATTGTAACAGCTATCTTCACCAGATATACCCACATATGATATAATTTTTCTTTTAGTGTTTCACTCTTTTTCAACAGGTTTTTAGAACCTGCCTGATTTAACTGCAACTCCTGATAAAATGTCATATAAATCATCCAATCTTCTAATTTATCTTAAAACTATATAATCTCATCTTTCTGCTTTGGCAGCTCTACAACAAATCTGCATCCACCATATTCACGGTTTTCTGCTTTGATTGTTCCTCCGGCACTATCTACAATCCGTTTTACAAGTGCAAGACCTAGGCCATTTCCTTCTGCTTTATGAGATCCATCTACCTGATAGAACTTGTCAAATATTCTGGATTTTACATCATCCTCTATTCCCGGTCCTTCATCTTCCAGAATGAACTTAACAGAATCCTGTTCTTGTCTCAGAAACATCGTAATTGTCCCCTTTGAAGGGCTGAACTTAATCGCATTATCCAAAAGATTTATCCAGATATGCATAAAAAGTCCCTCATTCCCGGTATATTTAACTTCCTCCAAGTCTACCTGAAAACCAATTTCTTTTTCTGTCCATTTTGTTTCCAATGAAAGAAATGCCTGGCGGATCTGTTCATCCAGACGATATTCTGTTTTTTTCATTGGTATATTCTGATTCTCTAACTTGGATAACAGCAAAATATTACCAACCAATCCGGAAAGTCTTTGGGTGTTAAATAAGATTTTTTCTACATATTTCTCTTGATCCGGAGACAGTTCTTCTCCCTGAAGCAGCATTGTATATCCTTCAATGGCATTAATCGGGGTCTTAAACTCATGAGAAACATCAGATACAAAATTCATCTGCAGCATCTCTGTTGCACGAAGTTCTTTTGTCATAACGTTAAAACTTTGATAAGATTCTCCAACTTCTGCTATACGGCTGTTCGTTTCCAAATGCTGTTCAAAATCTCCCTGAGAAACTTCCTTCATTGCTTTACTAAGTCTGGTAATTGGTTCCAGTAACTTTGCATTAATAAAGGAAGTGATCAGCCCTGCAATCAATGTATTGAAAATCAAAAGCCAGCCAAGCACAGGTATGCTGCCCGGCAGATTAAAAAAATGATTCAAAAAAGCAAATAATAAAGCAGATATGGCTGTTGAAAATACAAGTGCCAGCCAGATTGCACCGGTCAGACAGGATCGGATCCGCAATCCTTTTTCTTTCTTTTGTTCCATTATTTCTTCACCACCTTGTATCCAATTCCACGCATTGTTACGATTTCAAAATCAGGGTTATCTTTAAAATGCTCTCTGATTCTTCCTATATGTACCTCTATCGTATGTGGGTCTGCTTCCGTCTCGTATCCCCATACTTCATCCATCAACTGTTGTTTTGTAAATGTTCTGCCTGGCGAAGCTGCAAGCTTATATAAAAGCAGGAATTCTTTTTTAGGCAAAACAAGACTTTCCTTATCAGTTGTAACCGTCATTGCATCATAATCAAACTCTGTTGAACCGATCACAATTTTGTGTTCATTCAGTATCTGTGCACGGCGAAGCAGTGCTCCGACTCTTAAAACCATTTCATTCACATTTACCGGTTTTACCATATAATCGTCACTTCCCGAAAGAAATCCCTGGCGCATATCATCAAAGGAACCTTTCGCAGTGATCATAAGTACCGGTATCTGATATCCTGCTGAACGGAGTTCCGACACCAGTTCATAACCATCCATAACCGGCATCATAATATCGGAAATAATCAGATCAATATACTCTTTATCCAATATTTCTAATGCCAGTGCTCCATCCGATGCACTTTTGACCTGATATCCATTCTTCTCAAGCACATTTTGGAATAGCTGGCTTAATTCTTTATCATCTTCTACAATTAATATTTGAAACACGATCTTCTTCCTCCTTTTTCATCTCGTAAGCCTCTTTTTACACCATACTCTGAATACCAGATTCTTACTAATGCTATCATTTTGTTCACAAAAAATTGCTTGCTGTTTCATATAATTTTCCAAATTGCTCATTTGAATCGCTCCTTTCATTCTGCTATGAACTTACATACTATACTCAGATATTCTTGTTTCCAGAGCATTCAGCATTGTCTGTTCTTTTTCTTATTCTTATTCATTAACAATACAATACAATGGAAAACTCAATTTAACCTCAACAAGGTTTGTTTTTCATCCATGCAAAATCTTCTTTGTACAACAGACTGTTAAATATAGCAAAAACGGCCTTTCAAAAACAGTTAACTTCTAAATCAACTGTGTTTTGAAAGATCGTTTCATCAGATTCTTATAGCAATCCAGCAAATAATCCCATAAATAATTGTCCCAGTCGCAAATATGCACTTCGTCCGGTTTGATATTGGTCTGTCACATCTTCTCCGAAGCGGTCAACCATTGTTTTCATCTGGCTGTTATCACACCGTAAATCTTCAAGAACTTTCTCGCCTGAGAACATAGAGAACACACTTCTTTTGTAAAATTCTCTTCTCAAAGGGCAAGTTGGCTAACCGGAAGTTAACTAATGGATGCCATTTTATCAGTCGGCCATGATCTCCTAAGAGCCACATAGGAGATTAAAAAGTTTGCAAGCCAACCAGCCGGTACAGCAAGCCAGACAAAGGCAATGCCGAAACGTGGTGCACAGATTAGGGCAACGGACAGACGAATCGCAAGGTTCACCATGTTTGCAACGAGGAACGGACGCATAATTCCGAGACCGCGAAGAACTCCATCGGTTGCCATCTTGATACCCATAAAGATGAAAAAGTAACCAATCCACCTCATATAATCACCAGACACCTGATAGGCAAACGCCGTTCCGTCTTTTCCTAAGAACAGCGAGGAGATCTGCGTGTGTAGCGTTTCAATGACGAGAAAGGCAAGAACGGCAAAGCACAGATCCAGCACCAGCGCAGCATGGTAGCCTTTTTTGATACGATCAATTTTCTTTGCGCCAAGATTCTGGGAAACATACGGCGAAACCGCATTGCCGATGGATACAAAGATCAATGAAAAACATTTTCCACCCTCATCGTTGCTGTGTACCCGGCGAGTGCCTGTGTACCGAAAGGATTTACCACTGCCTGCACAATCATCATACCGATGGACACTGTGGACTGCTGTAAAACCGACGGCACCGCAATGCGAAGCATGGAATACAGCTCCTGCCGTTCAAACCTGTTAAAGGGGCTTTTATATCGCTGCATCCGTGCAAAGAAAATCAAAAACGAAAACACTGCGGAAATTCCCTGTGCAATCAGGGTTGCAATAGCCGCACCGAACACACCGAGACCTAGCCCGGCTACCATCCAAAGATCCATTAAAATATTCAGGATGGACGAAAAAATCAGCAGTCCCAGCGGAATTTTGGATTCGCCGATTGAGGTGAACATGGTAGAAAGAATGTTATACATAAACAGAAACGGAAAGCCCACAAAATAGACCCGCAGATACAGTACTGCATCATCCAGTATGTCGGCAGGGGTTTGCAGTCCACTCATCATCGAGCCGGCGAAGAAAAAGCCAAAAACACCAAGGACTATACTTAGAAGCAAAAAGCTAATCAAGGAGGTTGACACGATTGTTTTCATTTTGCCATACTTCCTGGCTCCGAAATAACGGCTCACAAGCACACCGGCTCCGACACCGGCTCCCAGTGCCACACAAATGAACACATTGGTCAATGCTGCACATGCACCGACAGCTGCAAGTGCGGAAGAACTAACAAACCGGCCGACAATAATAGAGTCGGCCATATTGTATATTTGCTGAAAAAAACTTCCAAAAATCATTGGCATTGCAAAAACCGTCAACGCTTTGAGGGGCGTATCGGTTATCAAATACTCATCTTTCGACATTATCATATTCCTCCATGGTATCCCATTCACTTACCTTCTCAAATTCCGATTTGTCTTTTTCTTTCTGAAAATGGGCAATCCCGATTGGAACTGCCCATATATCTTGAAAATTATGCGATTTTTAAGGCTCTGCACCGTTTCAAGCACCATTTGGTGTAAATTTGGTGTATTTGTGTATTTTCAGAGCTTTTTCACAAATGAAGTACATCCCGTTTTGTAGGGTAAAACGGTACTTCTTAATAGAGCTTTGCACCTGCGGGGATATGGTTATCTACCATGAGGAGGTGGAGCTTTTCTTCGCCTTCTTCTTCGTGAACTGCGCTGAGGAGCATACCGCAGGAGTCAATGCCCATCATTGCTCTCGGCGGAAGATTTGTGATAGCGATAAGAGTCTTTCCAACCAGCTCTTCAGGCTCATAATAAGCGTGGATACCGCTTAAAATTGTACGGTCTGTGCCTGTGCCGTCATCAAGAGTGAATTGTAAAAGCTTCTTTGACTTCTTAACAGCCTCGCAAGCCTTAACCTTTACTGCACGGAAATCTGACTTTGAGAATGTTTCAAAATCAACATATTCTTCAAACAAAGGCTCAACTTTTACCTTTGAGAAGTCAATCTTTTCTTCAACAACAGCGTCCTTGGTTTTCGGAATACCTGACGGCTTTTTGTCGGAATCCAAGCTCTTCATTGTCGGGAAGAGGAGAACATCACGGATTGCGGCTGAATCTGTGAGGAGCATACACATTCTGTCGATACCAAAGCCGATACCGCCTGTCGGAGGCATACCGATTTCAAGTGCGTTGAGGAAATCCTCATCGGTTGTGTTAGCCTCATCATCGCCCTGTGCGAGAAGTGCCTCCTGAGCCTTAAAACGCTCTCTCTGGTCAATCGGATCGTTAAGCTCTGAATATGCATTAGCCATTTCCCAGCCGTTCATAAAGAACTCAAATCTCTCAACATAATCTGGATTTTCGGGTTTCTTCTTTGTAAGCGGAGAAATCTCAATCGGATGATCCATAACGAAAGTAGGCTGAATCATATGCTCTTCTGCAAATTCTTCAAAGAAAAGGTTGAGGATGTCGCCCTTCTTGTGGCGTTCTTCAAACTCAACACCCTTTTCCTTAGCAATTGCCTTTGCCTCTTCGTCAGAATGAATTTCGTTGAAATCAACGCCTGAATACTTTTTAACAGCGTCAAGCATTGTAATTCTCTCAAACGGCTTGCCAAGATCCATTTCAATGCCGTTGTATGTGATTGTTGTTGTGCCGAGAACCTCCTGTGCAACATGGCGATAGAGGTTTTCGGTAAGATCCATCATACCGTTGTAGTCGGTATATGCCTGATAAAGCTCCATAAGAGTAAACTCAGGGTTATGACGGGTGTCAACACCCTCGTTACGGAATACTCTGCCGATTTCGTAAACCTTTTCAAGTCCGCCTACGATAAGTCTTTTGAGGTAAAGTTCAAGAGAAATTCTGAGCTTTAAATCCTCGTCAAGAGCGTTGAAGTGAGTAAGGAACGGACGAGCCGACGCACCGCCTGCGTTTGCAACGAGCATTGGAGTTTCAACCTCCATAAAGCCCTGATTGTCAAGGTAGCGGCGGATACTGCCGATAATTTTTGAACGCTTTACAAAGGTATCCTTTACCTCGGGATTCATAATAAGGTCAACATAACGCTGACGGTAACGAAGGTCTGTATTTGTAAGACCGTGATACTTTTCGGGGAGGGGTTTGAGTGATTTGGAAAGGAGCTTAACCTCTTTTGCATGAACAGAAATTTCGCCCATTTGCGTTTTGAAAACAAAGCCCTTTACTTCAACGATATCACCGATATCCCACTTTTTAAGGAAACCGTATTCTTCTTCACCGAGATCGTCAAATTTTGCAAAAATCTGGATTTTGCCCGAACGATCCCAAAGGTCCATAAACGAAACCTTGCCCTTGCCTCTTTTTGAAAGCAAACGGCCTGCAACGCATACATCTTTGTTTTCGTACTCTTCAAAATTGTTTTTAATTGTTTCCGTGAGAACATCACGGGCACTTGTTGTAATTACAAACGGATCTCTGCCTGCTTCTTTGAGGGCGTTAAGCTTTTCGTATCTGACCTTGATAACATCGCTTGTGCCGGTCTGCTGTGGCTTCTGACTCATTTCCAATCATTCCTCTCTTTTCAACATCAATAAATCTGACGGATTGCAAAAGCAGAATCCGTCAGCAAAAATTCAATAGATAAACAAATTACTTTGAGATTTCAAGAATCTTAAATGTCTTTACACCGCCGGGAGTTTCAACCTCAACAACATCACCGACACATCTGTCCATGAGAGCCTTGCCCACAGGTGATTCGTCTGAAATTTTGCCCTGTGCGGGATTTGTTTCGTTAGAACCCGAACCAACGATTTTGTATGTCATCTGTCTGTCTGTGCCAACCATTTCGATTGTAACAACAGAAGTGAGATGTACCTTATCGTTAGATGTTTCGGACTCATCAATAATCTGAGCAGTTTTGAGGATAGACTCGATAGTAGCGATTCTTGCCTCCATAATAGCCTGCTCGTTCTTTGCGTCATCATATTCACTGTTCTCGGACAAGTCGCCGTAGGAACGGGCTACCTTGATTTTCTCTGCAATTTCTTTACGCTTGACATTTTGTAATTCTGCAAGTTCCTCTTCAAGATTTTTAAGACCTTCCGCAGTAAGCATTGTTGGTTTAGCTGCCATTTTATATCGTTCCTTTCAGTTAATACCGCACCTGCACAAGCGTGCATACGGTATAAAATTCTTTCATATCAGCAAAAAACTGCATATAGATTTATTATAATTTTTTTCACACCGATTGTCAAGCAAAACGGGCAAGATAACTGCAAAGAGATTTCACTGTCTGCGCCTCTGTATCATTACGGCACAAATCGGGAACAATTGAACCGAGTTCGTACTGTGAACCGAGTGTATAGAGTGCTGAGCAGAAGTATTCCTCCGACAATCCCTCAGGCCGCAAAAGTGCGAATCCGTTCGGCATTTTAAAGCAATAGCGAAAATACACAAAGCCCTTTATATTTTCCTTAGGTCTGCCGTTTGTGAGGATAACCGCATCATTTCTTACAGGCAGATTTTCTTCAATTTCAAACGGTGCAATGACAAGGTCACAATTTGAAAGCTGTTCACGGTGGTGAGTAACAACGGCACACGCACCTGTTTCTTCGGCAATGGTATTCAGCTCATCATAGAACACATCTTCGTTGTCTGTGATAATACAGACATTGCCAGTATATTTCAACACAAATGAAACAAGGTCGGTGCATTGAGCATCGGGATCATAAATTCCGACCGTCAGCCTTTCGGGAGTATCAAATTTGCCGAGGGCAAAAAGTGCCATATTGGTACAAAGTCTTGCTGAAAAAAGCGGCGAGTAAAAACGCTTGTAACCGCTGTCGTTCGGAAAAGTCATTTCTTCGCAACACAAAAGTCTTGTGCGCTGATTGCCGATTGCCCTGTCAATTTTATTGAGATTGACCTTTTGTCTGCGACAGATGTATGTAAGCTGTTTTACGCTTACGCCCCTTGCCCTTTTGATTTCAAGGCACACCTTGTCCCCTCTCAGCCTGTTAAAAAATCCCCTTATTTTCCCGCACTTTTCGGGAAACACAACATTCAATGAAGTAATCAAAACAAAAACCTCCGCATATTTACTTATTTAAGTATATGCGAAGGCTTTTAAATTAATTATCAAATTGTGTATGTATCAAAGAAATTATCACATGTACGGATACTCAGACATCGGGTTGTATCTTACACCGTTAAGACGGCATTCGTAGTGGAGGTGAGGTCCTGTTGAGTTACCTGTTGAACCGACATAGCCGATAACCTGTCCTCTAGAAACAGACTGACCTGAACTTACTGTAAGACTTGTAAGGTGACCGTAAACTGTCATCTTACCGCCCGCGTGGCTGATCATTACATAGTTACCGTAACCGCCGCCGCAGCCGCAGCTGTAGCTCTTGCCCCAGTTGTGTGTACAACTGCTGTTGGTTGCAACAACAGTACCGTCAGCAGCCGCAACAACGGGAGTTCCCATAATTCCTGCGCCGGCGATATCAATTCCGCCGTGGTTATAAACCTCTCTGTCCTCAAACCATTCAGATGAAAGGCTTACAAAGCCCGGTGTCGGCCATGCAAATCCCGAACCCGACGGAACAATTACAGATGATGAACCTGAGCTTGATGAACCCGAACTGCTTGAGCCGCTTGATGAACTGCTTGAAGAGCTGCTTGATGAACCGCTTGAGCTTGAGCTCTGTGAAGCCTGAGCAGCGTGTTCTGCAGCAGCCTTTTGAGCGGCATAGTACTGGCTGATTTTAGCTTCAATCTCATCACTCTGCAAAGCCGCACTTTCCAAGGAATTCTGCGCCTTGGAATTTGATGCGTAAAGATTTTTAAGAATCTCGTCATTATCGGAAATGAGTTTATTAAACTCGTCCTGATCCGACTTCAATGACGCCTGCTGAGTTTCAAGGTCTTTCTTGTCGGCCTCAAGGGATTCCTTCTTGGTGCTGAGCTCGTCCAGCTTTGTCTGGATTTCGCTGATAAGCTCCTTGTCGCTGTTTGCAAGGCTCTTTACAAGCTCCATCTTATCAATAAGGTCAGAAAAATCCTTTGCGCCGAAAATGATTTCAAGATCGGTTGCATTGCCTGACATATAGAGAATTCTGAGTCTGTTTGCAAGTGCGTCAAACTGATCCTCAACTTCCGAAAGTCCCTTGTCATAAGCGTCCTGCTTTTCCTTAATATCATCGTTAAGGCTTGAAATTTTCTCACGGGTTACTGCAATTTTTCATCAAGAACCTGAACCTTGCTTACAAGGGCGCTCTTGTATTCTTCTTTTTCTGCGATGTCAGACTTTGTATCATCAAGAATTTTCTGATACTTTTCGTTTTCCTGTTCAAGCTGCTGAAGCTGTTGTTCAAGGTCCGAGATGCTGTCCTCAGCAGAAACAGTAGTCGGTATTGCCATTGGAATTGAAATCATGCATACGCAGAGCATCGCACATAAAATTCTTTTTAATTTGTTCATCGTAATCTCCTCCTTTAAGATTTCTGTCGGGATTACCAACCGAGTATTTCGTTACCTTCCATTTTAAGGTATTTTCTGATTGAAATAAAGCTGCCGAAGAAGCCGATAACAATACCTGCAATTGCAAACAAGCCGCCTGTAATCCAGATGACATTGTTAATCGGAATGAAATCAATCGGAACAATCTGATAAACAAGAGCCTGTGCAGTCTCATAGAGGATTGCAATTGCGCCTGTTGAAACAATTGCGGAAATAAGTCCGATTATCATACCTTCAATAAGAAACGGCCAGCGGACAAACGAGTTCGTTGCACCAACCGATTTCATAATGCTGATTTCAAATCTTCGTGAATACATTGTCGCACGAATTGTGTTGGCAATGATGAAGATTGAAATGATTGTCAGCGCACAAACAACCGCAATACAAATCATATTGACAAGATTGCTGATGTCCGTAAGCTTCTTTGCAAGCTCACGGTGGTTGCTTATGCTGTCAACACCGTCAATTTTTTTAATCTGAGCAACAGTATCGTCATACTTTGACAAATCTTTCATTACAACAATAAACGAATCAGGAAGTTTGTTTCTGCCCTGCATTTCTGCAAAGAGGTCATCGCCGAGAGTAGATTTAAACTGCTTCATTGCATCTTCCTTTGAAAGAAAGGTTGCCGACTCAACATTGTCAAGCTTTTCAATTTCTTTTCCTACATAAACAGCCTCAAGCTGTGAATATCCGTCTTTAATGTATACAGAGGTTTCATTTGACTTGCCGACAGATTCAACAACCTTGTCAACATTCAATGAAAAAAGTGCCGCCGCACCTGTGAGAACAAGACAGCTTATAAGTACGCAGACAGAAGCGATACTCATAATACGGTTGTTCCACACATTTTTGAAACCTTCTTTTGCCAAATAACCAAATCCGGTCATATCAAAAATCCTTTCAAAATCCTATTTGCGCAAACGCATTATTCCGGAACAACCACTGCATTATCGGGATAATCCGGTGTATTTTCTTCTTCACCGCTGTCATCACCGTAATCGTCAGCATAGTCATCTTTAACAAACAAATCCTTGGTGTCGCTCTTAATTTTTCCGTGGTCAAGAACAACAACTCGTCTGTCAAACTCACGAACAAGGTCATGTTCATGCGTTACAACAATAACGGTTGTGCCTGTTGCGTTAATTTCATTGAGAAGCTCAATGATTTCGTGTGACATCTCGGGGTCAACATTACCTGTCGGCTCATCGGCAATAATAATTTCGGGGTTATTCACAAGGGCTCTTGCAAGGCTTACACGCTGTTGCTCACCGCCCGAGAGTTCACTCGGTCTGTTTTTCATCTTATCTTTAAGACCGACAAGCTCAAGCACATACGGAACACGCTTTTTAATTACTGCCGAAGGTTTTCCGACAGCACGCATCGCAAACGCAACATTGTCGAAAACATTCATCTTGTCAATAAGTCTGAAATCCTGAAAAACAATGCCCATATGACGGCGCATATAAGGAACCTTGCTCCTTCTCAGCTTTGTAATATCAGTGTCGTTGATAACGATTTTGCCCGATGTCGGAGTTTCCTCATGCATAATGAGTTTAAGAAATGTACTCTTGCCTGCGCCCGATGCACCGACAATAAATACAAACTCGCCCTTATCAATACTCAGCGTAATACCGTAGAGAGCATGAGTGCCATTAGGGTATGTTTTAGACACATTTATAAAATCAATCATAAAGTCACCTTTGTTTTGTAGTTATTGTACAAATACTCATAAAAAGTCAAAACGCCCAGAGCACAGCGAACGCACTATGCTCGGGCACACTTTAACTAAATCAGTATTTTGTAGGACTTGCGTTGAGGTATTTCTTAACCATAAGAGCTACCTTGAACACGATTGCATCCTCAAACTCACGGAGGTCAAGACCTGTGAGCTTTTTAATTTTTTCAAGTCTGTACACAAGAGTGTTTCTGTGTACAAAAAGCTTTCTTGATGTTTCGGAAACATTGAGGTTGTTTTCAAAGAAACGCTGGATTGTAAAGAGAGTTTCCTGATCAAGGCTCTCAATTGAACCACGCTTGAAAACTTCTTTGAGGAACATTTCACACAATGTTGTGGGAAGCTGATAGATAAGACGGGCAATGCCGAGGTTATCATAGCTTACGATTGTACGGTCTGTGTCAAATACCTTTGCAACCTCAAGAGCCGACTGAGCCTCCTTAAAGCTTCTTGCAAGATCCTTGATGCCTGTAACCGTTGTACCGATGCCGACAACACAGTGTGTGTAGAACTCGCTCGAAAGTGTGTCTGAAATCGAGCTTGCAAGCTTTTCAAGGTCACGGCTCTCTGTGTCGGGTTTAATTTCCTTAACAAGTGCAATTTCAACCTCGTTAATGTTTATAACAAAGTCCTTTGACTTGTCCGGGAAAAGATTCTGAACTATATCATAAGCGGAAACATCTGTTTTTGAAACAATTTTAATAAGCAGACACACACGGGAAACCTCGCTGTTAAAGTGAAGCTCTCTTGCTTTAAGGTAAATGTCACCCGGAAGAATGTTGTCAAGAATAACATTCTTAATAAAGTTTGAACGATCATACTTTTCGTCATAATACTGCTTGATGCTTGCAAAAGAAACCGACAAAAGCTGAGCATACTTCTGAGCATACTCATCGGTACCCTGAACAAATACTGCATAATCATACTTTGCATTGCTGCCGAAAGATCTGTATGTATAGCCGTTCACAACAAACGGTGCTGTCGAGCTGAGTGTTTCGGAATTAACGCTCTCGTTTACCTCGCCGATTTTTCCAAGCTCGGAGCAGGCAATAACAACCGAAGTCTCGTCAATTACGCCAATCGTTCTGTCGATTGCGTCTTTCATCTGGTGTACAATACCTTGAAATAATCTGTTTGACATAAATTTTTACCTCGTTTTCTCCGCAGTTATATATTGTGATTGTAAAAGAGTTCAATAAAATACAATCTGTCTCATATACATATTACACAAAAACGAGAAAAAAATCAACCTCTATTTACAATTTTTCTTGAATTTTTTTAGAGAATTTGCATAATCAGCAACAAGTTACAGTTTTGAAAGCAAAATTAAACAATTGTTACAAAATCTTATTTGCTTTTTAATATATCACAACATTGTGTTGATTTTGTGACAAAATACGAAAAAATGTTCATACATTAAAATTCAACCACGGTGAGCCGCCGTTCCCTATTCGTGCAGACAGTTTGAAAAAATCATAACATATTTTGCCAGAGCGAAACATTGCAATTGATAGTACATACAGACACACAGCAAATACATTATTATATCATTGTTAATTAAACAGGTCATTTGTAATGTCGAACCGATTGTGAAAATCGGTTCGATTGGCGGTCACTGACCGCCGCTACTGTTACACAAAACGCAAAGACGGCGGAGCATAACGCTCCGCCGTAAAAAACAAATTAAATTATAATCAGTTTGTGATTGTTTTCTCAGTATCCTTATCAAAGATATGGAGTTTGCTGAGGTCGAAAGCAATCTCAATGTCGTCGCCCGGCTTAGCTGTTGAAGCAGGTTCAACACGAGCTGTGATAGGTGTACCGTTGATATTTACATAGAGATAAATTTCAGCGCCCATAAGCTCGGTAACATCAACATTGGCTTTGAGAAGACACTCAGCCTTAGCAATTTCTTCAGGCTCATCGTGAACATGCTCAGGACGGATGCCCAAAACAACTTCCTTGCCAACATAGTTGTCGAGGTCAGCATTGACCTTTGACTCCGGAACAGGAACGTGATACTTGTCAAAATCAAGAGTATACTTGCCGCCGTTCTTAGAGAGAACAGCGTTGATGAAGTTCATCTGAGGTGAACCGATAAATCCGGCAACAAACATATTGCAAGGCATATCATAAAGATGCTGAGGAGTATCAACCTGCTGAATGAAACCGTCTTTCATAACAACAATTCTTGTACCCATTGTCATAGCCTCTGTCTGGTCATGGGTTACATAGATAAATGTTGTGCCGAGACGCTGATAAATTTTTGAAATCTCTGTTCTCATCTGAGCACGGAGCTTAGCATCAAGGTTTGAAAGCGGTTCGTCAAGAAGGAATACCTTCGGGTTACGAACGATAGCACGACCGAGAGCAACACGCTGTCTCTGACCGCCTGAAAGAGCCTTTGGCTTTCTGTCAAGATACTGCTCGATACCAAGGATTCTTGCAGCCTCTTCAACTCTTCTCTTAATCTCTTCCTTAGAGAACTTACGGAGTTTAAGACCGAATGCCATATTATCATATACAGTCATATGAGGATAAAGAGCATAGTTCTGGAATACCATTGCGATATCTCTGTCCTTAGGAGCAACATCGTTTGCGAGTGTATCGCCGATGTAAAGCTCGCCCTTTGAAATATCCTCAAGACCTGCAATCATTCTGAGAGTTGTTGATTTACCGCAACCTGAAGGACCAACGAGAATGATAAATTCTTTGTCGGCAATTTCAAGGTTGAAGTCTGTAACAGCAGTTACACCGCCGTCATAAATCTTGTAAACATGTCTTAATGAAACATTTGCCATTGTGTATAAACCTCCAATTAGTCGATAACGATAAAGTCCTTAGCTTTATTACATACAATAATATACCACTTTTCGCACAATTTGACCATACCGAAATTGACCAAAGATATATGCATTATTTTATTTAAAACCGACACAGGATAAAATTCAGATGCATTTTTTAGTGTATATTGCCGATAAAAACCGACTTTTTATCCAAATCCGTTAACAATTTGCACTCACCTATGTGCAAATTGCTATCAAGATACAAACTGCCTATTGAAATTCGTTGAAGATGCACAACTTTTAATCCACAACACAAAAACATTTTTTTAACCTGATGATATTTACCCTCACAAATTGTGACAATTCCTGTTTTTTATCATTTTCGTCACATTCAAGCACGGCACTGCGACACTTCGTACCGTCAGAGAACTCAATTCCGTCAGAAAAAGCCTTTACGGTATCTTCTGTGATTTCTCCGTCAAGCTTTGCAACATACTTCTTGTCCACATGCTTTTTAGGCGAGGTTATGCTGTGCGCAAAGTCACCGTCATCTGTAATAAGAAGCAGTCCCTCCGTATCACGGTCAAGTCTGCCGACGGGAAAAAGTCCCTTTCGTTTCATATCTTCGGGAATAATATCAATAACAGTTTTAAACTGCCTGTCCTCGGTTGCCGACACAACTCCCGCAGGCTTGTTCATCATTATATATATGTATTTGCTGTAATTCAAAGCCTGTCCGTCCACAACAATTTCATCCTTTTCGGGGTCAACCTTAGTATCAGGCTTTTTACAGATTTTTCCGTTCACAAGAACCGCACCGCTTTTTATGAGTTTTTGAACCTCTTTTCTGCCGTCGGCTCTTTGTGACGAAATAATTTTATCGAGTCTTTCCATCTTAATCAACAAGCGGCAGATTTTTACTGCCGTATTCTCCGTTTGTAATGTGTCCGCCGATTACCCTGTTTTTGTAAACAAGCAAAACGGCATTGTTATCCTTTGGCTTTTCCAGGGGAACGATAATCTCCGTAACCTCTTTGCCTTTAAATTTTCCGAGGTCAAGTCCGATTTTCTTCTGAAGTTCGTTGTATTCCTCATAATATTTATTAAAATCCGACGGAATTACAACCGACCTTTTCTCAGGCTTTGCGTCGGCGGTTTCAATTCCGAACTGTTCAAGAAATTTTTTCTCCTCACCGTCATTAAGCAAAAGAGAATACTCCCCTGTTTTATCACTTACGGCTGTATCGGGCAACCGTGAATTTATTGCAACCGTAACGGCTGTACATATTATTGCCGCTGTTACGGACAGCACCGCCGCCAAAATTACTGTTTTTTTAGCCTTGATTTTAAAATTGAAAACGAACATTATAAATCCTCCGCACATTTTATTCTCTGATAAAATGTATGCGAAAAATCTTCGGATAATTCCGTTTGTCCGATTTCAAATTATTTACTTTGTAAGAACATCCAAGAGTTCTGCCGTTGTTTTTACAAACACCCTGCCGCCCTCTTTTTTCATGCTTTCAAGGTCGCCGTAGCCATATTCAACACCGACAAAATCAACACCGCAAAGTCTTGCGCCCTTTGTGTCAAACCAAGTGTCACCTATCATGACGATATTTTCTCTGTCATTTTCAAGGTTGCCGCCAAGTCTTTCAACAGCATACGGAATAAGATCTTTTTTATCTTTTCTGCTACCGTCAAGTGTTGAACCGCAGATTGCGTCAAACATATCATGCACACCGAGAAGGTCTGTAATTTCTTCGGCAAACTTTTCATACTTTGACGAACACACGGCAAGCTTTGCACCGCTGTTTTTAAGCTCTTCAAGAACCCTGTCAATGCCGTCATAAAGCTTGTTCACAAGCTTGCCTTTTGTGTTGTAGTATTCACGATAAATCTCAACGCCTCTTGCCGATTCTTCCTCATTGAAACGGCAGATATTGCGGAATGTATCGAGCAACGGCGGTCCGATGTACAATGTGTAATCGTCAAGATTCGGCAACGGCTTGCCCATACTTTTAATTGCGTTTTCAAGTGACTCTCTTATGCCCAATGCGCTCTCGCTGATTGTGCCGTCAAGGTCAAACAGATAATATTTGTACTTATTCATCAAACTTGCTGTCCGCCTTCATCTGAAATTTTTCTGATTTTACGCTTACTCTTGTGTGAGTGCCTCTTGCAATTTCACCCTTTTTATCTTCGGCAAAAACTTCAAAATTAAACATTCTGCCGTCAACGCTTTTGAGAACGGCTGTTGCCGTAACCTCAGCACCGAGAGGAGTAGGGCTTGTGTGCTCAATTGAAATCATTGTACCTACTGTTGTAAGCTCATCGTTGTCAAGAACCTTGTCTGCAAGAGCTGCGGCGGCATTTTCCATAAGAGCCACAACGCACGGAGTTGCAAGCACACAAAGACTGCCGCTGCCCATTGAAACGGCAAGATTTTCTTCTTCCACCTTAATTGTTGTATTTATTTCGCTCATAAAAATTTCCTTTCTTATTGTTTAAAGCAATTTTATGTGATATACTTAACAAAGTGTGCATTACTCGTCTGTGAATTGACAGAGTAAGTATCCATACGATATAATAATACAATATTCAGTGAAAATAGGCAAGCATTGCCCGAATATTATTTGAGGTGAAAATAAATGAAACTCGGAATCGTCGGACTTCCAAATGTCGGCAAAAGTACTCTTTTTAACGCAATTACAGATGCAGGTGCTCAAAGTGCAAACTATCCTTTCTGCACAATTGAACCGAATATCGGTGTTGTTGCAGTTCCGGACAAAAGACTTGATAAACTTGCGGAAATGTATGATCCTGACAAATATACTCCTGCATCAATTGAATTTGTAGATATTGCAGGTCTTGTAAAGGGTGCGTCAAAGGGCGAGGGACTCGGCAACAAGTTCCTTTCAAATATCCGTGAATGTGACGCTATCGTTCATGTTGTCCGTTGCTTTGAAAACGACGACATTATCCATGTTGAAGGCAACATCAATCCTGCCCGTGACATTGAAACAATTAATCTTGAGCTTATTCTCTCCGATGTTGAAATGCTCGAACGCAGAATTGACAAGACAAAGAAAATGCTCAAGGGCGATAAAAAGTATCAGAAAGACATCGACCTTTTTGAAAGAGTTCTTGCCGCACTCAACGAGGGCAAACCCGCAAGAAGTGTTGAATGTGACGATGACGAAAAAGCAATTCTTTCAGAGGTTGCGCTTCTCACAAACAAGCCTGTTATCTATGCCGCAAATATGAGTGACGAGGATTTTTCAAACGGCATCGACTCAAACGAGGGCTACAAGGCTGTTCAGAAGATTGCCGCCGAGGAACACGCCGGCGTTCTTCCAATCTGTGCTCAGATTGAGGAAGAAATCGTTGAAATGGACAAGGAAGAAAAGGAAATGTTCCTTGCCGATATGGGACTTGAAGAAAGCGGTCTTGACAGACTTATCAAGGAATGCTATGCACTTCTCGGACTTATCTCCTACCTTACAGCCGGCAAACAGGAGGTTCGTGCATGGACAATCAAAAAAGGAACAAAAGCACCTCAGGCAGCAGGCAAAATTCACTCGGATTTTGAGCGTGGATTTATCAGAGCCGAGGTTATCGCATATGACGACCTTATCGCCTGCGGAAGTATGACAGCCGCAAAAGAAAAAGGTCTTGTCCGCAGTGAAGGCAAAGACTATGTTATGAAAGACGGCGATGTCGTTCTTTTCAGATTCAATGTTTAATTAAATCATTACAATTGATGACGGTTACGAATATTTTCGCAGCCGTCATTTTTTGATGTCACACATTTCTCCTTTTGCAATAATATGTAGTGTAAACGAAAGGAGGTAAGCGTATGTGTAACTTTGGTAACGGCAACGGTTGCTGCTCATGGATTATTCTTCTTATCATCGTTCTCTGCTGTTGCGGCGGAAACAACGGCGGCTGTGGTTGTGACAACAACAGCTGTGGCTGCGGCTGCTGATAAAGCACGCTGACTAAAGCCCCATTCGGCTTATTGCTGAGGATGTTTTAATATAAAAAGGGCGGCTGCCGTTTTTTGCGATATCCGCCCTTTGCTTTTTATTCAATTGAACGGTACATACAAAAAGCGGTCGGCTTGAACAAACCGACCGTTAATATTTTGCAATTATTAAATTAATTCAGAAATTATTTGTCCTCTTTAACAACATCTCTGACAACCTTTGCAATGTGCGGCTGTGTAAGACCGAACTTGTCAAGAAGCTCAAGAGCCGGACCGCTGTAACCGAAACGATCGTTCACACCGATCTTTGTAACCTTAACAGGACACTCTGCACTTACAACATCACAAACAGCGTCACCGAGACCGCCGATAACATTGTGTTCCTCAACAGTGATGATTCTGCCTGTTTCCTTTGCAGCCTTAATGATGATATCTCTGTCGATAGGCTTTATTGTGTGAATGTTAATAAGACGAGCGTTGATGCCCTCAGCCTCAAGTTCCTTAACAGCCTTTAAAGCCTCGTTTACAACAAGTCCTGTTGCAATAACAGCCACATCGTTGCCCTCATGGAGAGTAATACCCTTGCCGAGCTCAAATGTATAGGTATCGGGATCATTAAAACTGTCAACAGCAAGTCTGCCGAGACGGATATAAACAGGACCGTTGTACTCAATTGCAGCCTTTGTAGCGGCCATCATTTCGTAGTGATCGGCAGGGTTAAGGACAACCATACCCGGAATTGTACGCATAATACCGATATCTTCAAGACACTGATGAGTAGCACCGTCTTCACCTGTTGAAATACCTGCGTGGCTGCCGGCAATTTTAACATTAAGATGAGGGTAAGCAACCGAGTTGCGAATCTGCTCAAATGCTCTGCCTGTTGCAAACATTGCAAATGATGCGGCAACGGGAATTTTGCCTGCCGCTGCCATACCTGCCGCAACGCCTACCATATTGCCCTCGGCAATACCGCAGTCAAAAAATCTTTCGGGAAACTCTTTTTTAAAAATTCCTGTCTTTGTAGCAGCTGCGAGGTCTGCATCAAAAACAATAATGTCCTTATTTGTCTTTGCAAGCTCACAAAGAGCCATGCCAAAGCTTTCTCTTGTAGCCTTTTTAATTACCTGTGCCATCAGCAGTTGCCCTCCAATCTGTCAATTTCAGCCTGAAGCTCGGCAGTAGCCTGTTCATACTGTTCCTTGTTGGGAGCAGTGCCGTGCCAGCTAACCTGATTTTCCATAAATGAAACGCCCTTGCCCTTGATTGTCTTGGCTAGAATTGCAGTAGGCTTGCCCTTTACTGTCTTAGCCTTTTCGAGAGCCGATTCAATCTGATTGAAGTCGTGACCGTCAATTTTGATTACTTCAAAGCCAAAGCTTTCAAACTTTTTATCAAGAGGCTCAATGCCTGCAACCTCTTCAACAGTACCGTCAATCTGAAGTCCGTTCTGGTCAACAATTACAACGAGATTGTCAAGCTTGTTGTGAGCGGCAAACATTGCAGCCTCCCAAACCTGACCTTCTTCAACTTCACCGTCACCGAGAACTGTATATGTGCGATAGCTCTTGTTATCAAGCTTAGCCGCAAGTGCCATACCGCAGGCAGCCGAAATACCCTGACCGAGTGAGCCTGTACTCATATCAATACCGGGAGTACCCTTCATATCGGGATGTCCCTGAAGCATAGCGCCTACATGACGGAGCTTTGTAAGCTCGTCCCATTCAAAAAAGCCCTTGAGTGCCAGTGTTGCATAAAGAGCCGGACAGCAGTGACCTTTTGAAAGAACAAAACGATCTCTGTCCTGCATATCGGGATTTTTAGGATCAACATTCATTTCCTTAAAGTAGAGATATGTGAAAATATCTGCTGCCGAAAGCGATCCGCCGGGATGACCTGATTTGGCGTGGTAAGTGCCGAGAATTGCGCCCATTCTTGACCTTGCGGCAAGAATTCGGAGCTGCTTGATTTCTGAACTGTCCATTTAATAAACCATTCCTTTCAGAATTTTGCGTAATACATGACCGTGTTATACACACCTATTTTAATTATACACAATCCAACGCAAATTTCAACAATTTTTTAGGATTTTCCAAAAATCGGATAAATTCCTTAAATTCGCCCTTGAAGAAATAATTTTTTATGATATAATAAGAAAAGTAAAATACGATTAAATCTAAACTTTTGTAAAAGCATATTTATAAAAACCGTTTGGAGGGAACAGCAATGCTGCTTGCGGCCGATGTCGGAAACACCAATGTCAAGCTTGGCATTTTTGACGGAGATAATTTAAAATTCAAACTCCGTTTTCAACCGATGAAAACAAAACAAGCGACGAGCTTGCCGTTGAACTTTTCACATTTTTGCAGATTTACAACATTGATGCAAAAGCATTGACGGCGCTATTATAAGCTCTGTTGTTCCGAAATTTACATATAACCTTAGAAGTGCGATTATGACCGTTACAGGCAAAAAAAGTCTGCTCATCGGTCCGGGACTCAAGACAGGTCTTGACATCAAGATTGAGCATCCCGAAACCTTGGGCGCAGATATCGTTGCCGGCTGTGTGGGAGCGTGTGAAAAATACGGCGGTCCTCTCATTATGATTTTTATGGGAACTGCAACCGCAATTGTCTATGTTGACGCAAGCAACGCATATCACGGCGGTGCAATCGCCCCCGGTATGGGAATTTCGCTTGACGCACTCACAAATCACGGCGCATTGCTTTCATCGGTTGATATGAAAGCTCCAAAGAAGGTAATTTCATCAAACACATCCGACTGCATTCGTTCGGGAATTATGTTCGGAACAGCCTGTATGCTTGACGGAATGGTTGATATGTTTACCGAGGAATGCAAGACAGAATGCAAGGTTATTGCCACAGGCGGTCTTGCTCCGCTTGCAATCAAAAACTGCCGTCACGATATTATCTTTGATGAGAATATTATTCTTGACGGACTCAAAATTATTTACGAGAGAAATAAAAATAAATACAATTTAATATACAACTTGTTTTTGAATTATTAATTTGATGCAACGGGGTTCTCCCCTTGTAAATATTATTTGCGTTTCACCTGCGGAAAATGAGCAGGGAAACAGCAGGAGGAATTTTTTATGAATAAGACAGGAAACTTTTCAAAGGTGCAAAGAATGGTTATTCTTGCAGTGCTTATCGCATTGACGCTTGTAATGGCGCTCACACCGCTCGGATATCTGAAGATCGGTGCGCTTTCCATTTCATTCCTTTGCATTCCGATTGCAATCGGTGCAACCGTTCTCGGTCCTACAGCAGGATTGATTCTCGGCACACTCTTTGGTATCACAAGCTTTGTACAATGCTTTGGTATGGACGCATTCGGCACGGCAATGCTTTCAATCAACTGGTTTTACACCTTTATAATTTGTGTTGTTGCACGAGCTCTTATGGGTTGGTTCACAGGACTTATCGCAAAAGGTCTGGGCAAGGTGTTTGAAGGTAAAACTGTAGGCAAGTTCAATCTTAACGACCTTATTGCTACTATACTCTGCCCTGTTATGAACACAACCTTCTTCCTTGGCTTTATGGCAATCCTTTTCGGCAGTATCGAAGTTATGGGACTTAATGTAATCACAGCCGTGGTTATCCCTGCTCTTTCAATCAACTGCATTCTTGAAATCATTGCTTGCTTTGTTGTCGGTTCGGCAGTAAGCATTGCAGTCAAGAAAATTGTTGCGGCAAACAAAAGTAAATAATTAACATTCAAAAACGGGCGATTTTGTTTAGAATCGTCCGTAATTTTTTCATTAAATTTTAAAATCGGTGATGTTATGCAAAAGAAAATTATTGAACTTTTAACAAAAACAGACGGCTATGTTTCGGGCAGTGAAATTTCCGAACAGCTTGGTGTGTCAAGACAGGCAGTGTGGAAAGCGATTAACAGTCTCAAGGAACAGGGCTACAAGATTGACTCTGTAACAAACCGTGGATACCGCCTTGTTGCCTATCCGCCACACCTCAACGAGCCTGCAATCGAAAAATACCTGAAAACCTCCGTAATCGGCAAAAAACTCATCGTCCTTGACGAGGTTGGTTCAACAAACGATTACCTCAAAAAGCTTGGTGCAGACGGTTGCGAAAACGGCACGGTTGCCGTTGCCAGAGAACAAACTCAGGGCAAGGGCAGACTCGGCAGAGTTTGGAAAGCAAAAAAAGATGACAGCATCACCTTTTCGTTTTTGTTAAGACCAAAGATTGCCCCGTCAGAGGTATCGTCAATCACCCCTCTTGCAGGTCTTGCAGTCTGCAAGGCAATCAGAGAATTCACGGGACTTGACTGCCGTATAAAATGGCCGAACGATATCATCATCGGAAAGAAAAAGCTTGTCGGTATTTTAACCGAAATGAGTGCCGAATTTGACGCCGTAGAATATGTAATTACAGGCATCGGAATCAATGCCGATACTCAGGATTTCCCCGATGACATAAAGGAAAAGGCAACTTCAATTTATCTTGCAACAGGCGGTCATTTTGACAAGAACAAATTCTTTGCCTGTGTGCTTAACCACATTGAAGAGGAATTCATCAAAAACGATTTAAAGCTTTCCCCTGTCGCATTAAAGGAATACACAAGCCTTTGCGCAACAGTCGGCAGAGATATAACATTCACCAAAAACGGAAAGTCCGTTACCGCAAAAGCTGTGGGAGTAAACCCTGACGGCGAGCTTATTGCAGAGCTTCCCGACAAAACCACCAAACTTATCAATTCAGGCGAAGTCACCGTACAAGGCATTTATTAAATTGAAAATTGAAAATGTAAAATTACGGTCAGCAGTATGCTATCATTTTCAACATAAAAAATAATGTAACAAAGCAGAGAACATCGACATAGATATTCTCTGCTTTTGTTATTTATTTAATTTCTCAATTCTTGATTTTGCATAAGCAAATTTAATTGAAGATTCCAATATGTATTTGGCTAAATCAGGAGCATTTCTTGACCGTTTAAGAGCAATTATATCATCAATTATTTTTCTGTACGAAGTAATTTCAGAATCAGACCAATATCCAAATAACTTGTCTTTTTCAACTAAAGAAGGGGCTACACCGCACTTTGCGGTATACAAATTATTTCCTTCCCTGTCAAAAAGCTTTATATCATCAAAAGCATTCTGTTCATAAATTATATCAAGGTTGTCACAAATAGCATCAACAACATTATCATGATCTTCTTTCGCTGTTGCACGGGGAACCATTCCAAGTTCCAAATTATTTTCATATCTGTATATAGTGCTTTCGTATGAAATTTCTTTTTTACTGATATTATATGCAACTCCACGCTATATCCTTTATTTTTCAACATTCGGCAAGTATTTAAAGGAATTTCGGCAGTTCTCAATGTTCCCTCTATAACCAGACTGTACTTCATATCGCTTAAATCAGATATAAGCTTTTCCACAACTTCGTTTATAAACGGCTGTGTATGTCTTTGAGCTAAAGTTCCGAATTCAGCTTGTATTTCATTGAATCGTGGATGAGAATTACGATAAGCATCTGCATTTATGATTATAATATTAGAATTTTCAACCATCAAATTTCTCTGCAAGCCTGTCTTTCCTGCTCCGGGCTGACCACCGAGAATATATGCCATAGGGTTGTTGACAGGTGATTTGGATTTAATAATTCTGCGAATTATTTTTTTATAAGCTTTGTCGAACTCAGCTTCCGAATAGTTCATAATCAAACACCCGACATTACAGAATCTGAAACGTGTTTAATTATTGAATCAAATTCCTTTATATTTTTTAGTAATAACTCATATCGTTCAATACTGTCGCAGAGTAAAATTTTAGTGTTATAATCACACAAATCGTCATAAATATTTTTTATGCAATCCAAAGCCGATTCCGAATCAAGATAATCTTCATACTTTGCCATAACAGAATTTGCGTATTCATACAAAGCTTCACATTTAGCCGTTACAAGATAATCTACTTTTTTCATAAATAACTCCTTTCACTCTACTTTAAATAATAACCCGTTTACATTATTATATGTTAAAAACAGCAGAAATGCAAGTTTAACAGTCACCGATAACCGATATAATTTGACACCGCACAAACAACAAGGACATCCGAAAAACGGATGTCCTTAGTTTTTATATAAAATATTCGGTTATAAATTACTTGAAGTATTTTACGCCGCTTTCAAAAATCTGCTGGTCTTTTGCAAAAGGAACATTTTTGTAAAGGTTTTCGCCTTTTCTCTCGCTGTGTCCCATTTTACCGAGGACTCTGCCGTCAGGTGATGTGATACCCTCAATTGCGCAAACAGAACCGTTGAGGTTGAACTCAATGTCGCTGCTTGGGTTGCCGGCAAGGTCAACATACTGTGTTGCAATCTGACCGTTCTTTGCAAGTTCTTTTACAGTTTCAACATCAGCCATAAATCTGCCCTCGCCGTGTGACACGGGAACAGCAAACACATCGCCTGCGTTGACATTTGCAAACCACGGTGACTTAACGGAAGTAACTCTTGTATAAGCCATATGTGAAATATGTCTGCCGATTGTGTTGAATGTGAGCGTCGGGTCATTTGCTTTAAGCTCTCTGATTTCGCCGTAAGGAACAAGTCCGAGCTTGATAAGAGCCTGGAATCCGTTACAGATACCGAGCATAAGACCGTCACGATTCTTGAGAAGGTTGTTAACCTGCTCTGCAATTCTCGGGTTGCGGAATGTTGTTGCAATGAACTTACCTGAACCGTCAGGCTCGTCACCGCCTGAGAAACCGCCCGGAAGCATAATCATCTGTGACTTTGCAATAAGCTTTTCCATTTCGTCAATTGTTTCCTCGATATCGTTTGAAGAAAGGTTCTTGACGATAAGCATTTCAACATTTGCACCTGCTTTTTCAAATGCTCTTGCCGTATCAACCTCGCAGTTTGTACCCGGGAATACAGGGATAAATACAGTAGGCTTTGCAGTCTTGATTGCAGGTGAAGATGTATTTCTCTCGCTGTAAAGCGGAACATCAACTTCGATTTCAGGCACTTCAGCCTTTGTCGGGAATACCTTTTCAAGCGGAGCAGTCCACTTTTCGAGGAGTGCGGAAAGTTCGATTTCCTTGCCGTTTACAGTAATCTTTGCATCGTTCGTAACAGTACCGAGGTCATAGTGAAGAACATCGTTTGAAAGCTCTGCACCGTCTGCAAGTTCGATAACAAGCGAACCTGAAAGCGGAGCGAAAAGCTCGTCATTTGTGAGTTCGTTTGCAAACTTAAAGCCAAAGCCGTTACCGAAGCAAGCCTTACATACGCTTGCGGCAGTACCGCCCTCTTTAACAACCGATGCAGAAAGCACCTTGCCGTCCTCGCAGAGAGCATAAACAGCGTTGTACATTTCGATAAGCTTATCCCATACAGGCATAAGTGTTTCTTTATTTTCGGGAACGGGAACAAAGATAACCTTTGAACCTGCGTTCTTGAATTCTGTTGAAATTGTCTTTGATGCCTTTGTCATTGCAACGGCGAAACTTACGAGTGTAGGCGGAACATCAATATCTTCAAATGTACCCGACATACTGTCCTTACCGCCGATTGACGGAAGTCCGAGCTTGAGTTGAGCCTGCATAGCACCGAGGAGTGCTGCGGCAGGTTTACCCCAACGAGAAGGAACATCTTTAAGTCTTTCAAAATATTCCTGGAATGTAAGTCTTGCTGTCATCGGGTTTGCGCCGATTGCAAGCAGCTTTGAAAGCGACTCAACAACTGCATAAGCCGAGCCGTGGAACGGACTCCAGCGTGAAACACCGGGGATATAGCCGTAACTCATTGCTGTTGCATCATCTGTTTCGCCCTTCTCAAGCGGAATCTTTGCAGCCATAGCCTCCTGAGGAGTGAGCTGATTCTTACCGCCGAACGGCATAATTACCGTAGCCGCACCGATTGATGCGTCAAATCTTTCTGCAAGACCAATCTGTGAGCAAACTTCAAGTCTTGACATATTTTCAAGGAATGCCTCATCAGAAGGCATATCTTTAAGCTTTGCGGGAGCAACCTTACGGTAGCAGCCTTCCCACTTCGGAGCCTCGATATAAGCCTTGGCAACCTGAGTAACACCGTTTGTGTTGAGGAACTCACGGCTGAGGTCAACGATTGTATCGCCTCTCCAGTTCATTGTAAGACGAGGACTTTCGGTTACAACCGCAACGGCTGTAGCCTCAAGGTTTTCTTTTGATGCAAGTGAAATAAACTTGTCAACATCTTTTTTATCGAGAACAACAGCCATTCTTTCCTGACTTTCGGATATAGCAAGCTCCGTACCGTCAAGGCCGTCATATTTCTTTGTTACCTTGTCGAGGTCAACCGTAAGACCGTCGGCAAGTTCACCGATAGCAACGCAAACACCGCCTGCACCGAAGTCGTTACATCTCTTGATGAGCTTTGCAGTTTCGGGGTTGCGGAACAAACGCTGAATTTTTCTTTCTGTCGGAGGATTACCCTTCTGAACCTCTGCACCGCAGGTTTCGATTGAGTTTTCATCGTGAGCCTTTGAAGAACCTGTTGCACCGCCGCAGCCGTCACGACCTGTTCTTCCGCCGAGAAGTACGATTACATCATCGGGGAGAGGAGTTTCACGGATAACATTTTCCTTTGGAGATGCACCGATAACAGCACCGATTTCCATTCTCTTTGCAACATATCCCTGATCGTAAAGCTCGGTTACCTGACCTGTTGCAAGACCGATCTGGTTACCGTATGAGCTGTAACCCTGAGCGGCACCTGTTGTAATTTTGCGTGAAGGGAGCTTGCCGTGCATTGTATCCTTGAAAGGAATTGTCGGATCGCCCGAGCCTGTAACACGCATAGCCTGATATACATATGAACGGCCTGAAAGCGGATCACGGATTGCACCGCCAAGACAGGTTGCGGCACCGCCGAAAGGCTCGATTTCTGTCGGGTGGTTGTGAGTTTCGTTCTTGAACTGAACGAGCCACTGTTCTGTTTTTCCATCTATAGTAACGGGAACCTGAATTGAGCAGGCATTGATTTCTTCACTTTCGTCAAGGTCGGGAATGAGTCCCTTTTTCTTGAGTGACTTCATACCGATGAGAGCCATATCCATAAGTGAAACGATTCTCTTTGTATCCTTGCCGTAAACCTCGTCACGGGTTGCATAATACTCGCTGAGTGCATCCTCGATAACCTTGCCGAGAGCAGACTTTTCAATCTCAATCTCTTCAAGTCTTGTAAGGAATGTTGTGTGACGGCAATGGTCCGACCAGTATGTGTCAATTACACGAAGTTCTGTAACCGACGGATCACGGTGCTCTGTATCTCTGAAGTAATCACGGCAGAACTTGAGGTCTGCAAGTGTCATTGCAAAGCCCATTGAATCGTAATACTTCTGCATCTCATCGTCATTCCAGCCGTTGAAGCCCTCTACCCTCTTAACATTTTCGGGAACGGGAATTTCCATATCAAGAGTCTTTGGCTTTTCAAGAGATGCAAGACGGCTTTCAACAGGGTTGATGAGGTACTCCTCAACCTTTACAAGCTCTTCGTCTGTAATATTGCCCTTGAGAGCAATTACTCTTGCTGTAAGAACCTTGCAACGCTCACCCTGAGTAAGAAGCTGAACGCACTGCTCGGCAGAGTCACCGCGCTGATCGTACTGACCGGGGAGATACTCCATTGCGAATACCTTCCAGCCGTCCTCAACGGGGAGAGTTTCTTCATAGATTACATCGGCGTTAGGCTCTGACAAAACAATGGTTTTCGCCTTGTCATATTCTTCCTTAGTAAGTCCCTCAAGATCGTAACGCACAATGTAACGAAGATCTTCGACAGACTTCATACCGAGGTTGTGGCGGATGTCCCAAAGCGTCTGCTTTGCAAGAACATTGAAGCCATCCTTTTTTTCAACAAAAATTCTGATTACTTCTGACATAATTCATTCACCTGCTTAATTAAGATATAAAACAAAATAAATCCCGTCTGATAACCTGTATCACATCAAATGATACCACATTCGACTGTTTTTTATTTCATTTAAGGCATTAAAAGGCATTCTGTAAAAGTAAAATTAAATGCACACAGAAAAAGCGGTCAGACAAAAGAAAATGCCGTCTGACCGCACAATATAATCATATCAATCGCCTTTGAGAAAATCTTTGTAAAATTCCTCAAAACTGCCGTTTTTGTAGTCTGAATAATCCTTATTATCTCTGTTCACAATTGTGTCGGTAATAAGGTATGTATCAAAGCCGAGTTTTGCGCTGCACAAATCCTCGTCAACATCGTTGCCGATCATAATGCTGTCTTCGGGCTTGATATCCTGCTTTTTGCAGATTTCTTCAAAATATTTCAGATTCGGCTTGCAGCAACCAAAGTTTTCGTATGTTGTAACAAGTTCAAAATCGTCGGGAGAAACTCCTGCCCATTCAAGTCTGCGTTTTGTTGCAACAAACGGAAAAATCGGATTTGTTGCGGCAATAAGTCTGCCGCCGTTTTTCTTTATGAAATCAATGCTTTTCTTTGCATAAGGAGTAAAGCTTGTAGCATTTTTCGGAACGATAAACTCGTTTTCGTAATAATCGGTAAAAAGGTCATCAAACTTTTCAAGGTCGGCACCGCTGACTTTGCCCGCTGTTTCCCAGAAAACTTCACGGTTTGTACGGCTGTTATCGTTCTTTGTCATAGCGTCAGTACCTGCCCACATCGCCTTTATAAGGGCGTCGGGTTCGATTTTTATAACAGGAGTGCAACGCTTGCAGAGCGATGAAAAATACAGCTTTACGAATTTTTCCATATCCATGGGAAGCAATGTTCCGTCCAAATCAAAAAGATAATTTTTATACATTAACATACCGTTCCTTTCAATTTATGCACAAATATTATACAAAATTTCGATTTGGATTGCAAGGAAAAAATTTTCGGTATATACTATAGTCAGTAAAAAACGAGGTGATAAGATGAAAATAGTTTTAACAGACGCACAGACTGTTCTTGACGATATTGTAAATGCCGATGTACTTAATCGGTTCGGCGAGGTTGAGTCGTTCGGTCTTTTGAAATATGAAGAGGTTGCGGAGAAAATTGCAGATGCAGATATCGTTGTGTGCAACAAAACTCTGCTTGATTCGCACACAATGCGACTTGCAAAAAATCTGAAATATATAGGACTTTTTGCAACAGGCTACAACAACATTGACCTTGACTACTGCACCAAAAACGGCATAACCGTCTGCAACGCAGGTTCATATTCAACAAATGCGGTTGCACAGCACACATTTGCACTCATTCTTGAACATTTCAATCACACTGCGGAATATAATCGGTTTGTTCAGGACGGCAAGTGGAAAAGAAGCAAAACTTTTTCACCGTTTGTATATCCGCTGAATGAACTTGCAGGCAAAACACTCGGCATTGTCGGACTCGGAAACATCGGAAAAGCTGTTGCAAAAATTGCAAACGCTTTTGATATGAATGTAATCGCATCGAGCAGAACTCCGAAAAATATTGACGGAATCAAAGATGTTTCATTTGACAAACTTCTTGAAACAAGCGACATTGTAAGCGTTCATTGTCCGCTAAATCCACAGTCGGAAAATATGTTTGACAAAAATGCCTTTGCCAAAATGAAACAGGGTGCATTGTTCGTAAACACGGCAAGAGGCGGTGTTATGGTTGAAGAAGATTTGCTTGAGGCACTCGAAAGCGGTCACCTCGGCGGTGCGGCAATCGACACCCTCAAGGTTGAGCCTATGGTTGAGGACTGCATTCTTATGGGTGCAAAAAATTGCATAATCACCCCCCACATTGCATGGGCGCCCGTTGAAACCAGAGAACGCCTTATGGGCATAGTTTCGGACAACATCAAAAATTTTCTGAACGGAACTCCGACAAATAAGGTAAATTAACGGCGAGTAAGTAATGACACAAATTATATATTAAGATATATTTTATAAATGTCACAATGTAATTGAACTACTGTAGCGGTAATTCTATTCTATTTATATAATTGAATTTATCCATATCATTGTACGGCGATTACTTGCGGGCGGATAATATCTGCTCCTACAGAATAACAATCATGTCATCAAACAGAAACAACCGCCCACCTTTCGGTGAGCGGTTGTTTTGTGTAGTGTAGTATTAGGAAATTGGGATTAGATTACAATTACTGCTGTCTTTCGCAATAACTTGAAAGGCCTGTGTTAGGATCTGTGTATTTGAGCATATCATTGTCAGCGTCATATGTGTAGTTAAACTGCTGTTCGCCTACTGTCATAACGAGATCTGTACCCTCAAATGTGTAATTGCCCGAAACAGTCACACCGCTCATTTCGCCTGAGAATGTACCGTCATCTGCAAATGTGTATGTACATTTCAAAGTTTCGGGTTCAACACCGTTTGCTGTTGCGTAGTCATCAATTGAAACGGCTGTACCGTCCGTACCCTCAAGTGCTGTTACAGTCCAAGTACCTACAACGCTTGCCGATGAATCGCCGTCCTCTGAATCAGCGGCGCTGTCATCTGCGCTGTTTGCATTGTCGTCAGCAGTCTGTGTTGCCGAACTTTCGTTTTTGCTTGACGAGTCACCGTCATTACCGCAACCTACAAGACCTACTGTACCTACCATACAAATTGCAAGCAATAAAGCTAACTTCTTGATTTTTTTCATAGTTGATTACCTCTTTCCGATATTTTTACTTTCCGATTTTGATTTACGGAAACACCGCAATTTTCGTGTTTCGCTTTTATCACCTCAATGATAGCCAATTTAATGCAACATTTCAACAAATTGGCACAAACATCAATCTTTTGGCAAAAACATATGACAATCGGATATAATATTTTTCAAATTTATGGTATAATCTAAGTGCAGTTAATCATTGCCCCGAATTAAATTATTTCAAAGGAGGCTATATCTTGAAAATTGCAGTAATTGACGACGAAAAGCCTCAGGCAGACATTCTCTACTCAATCTGCAACGCATATTTTGGCGGACACAAGCAAAATGTGCAGATTGATTGTTTTCCTGACGGAATAGCTTTTTTCAATTCATTCAAGGAAAACACCTACAAAATAGCCTTTGTAGATATTTTTATGGAGAAGATGAACGGCATTGCCGTGGCTGAAAAGCTTCGTGAAAAAGACCGTGATATTCTTATTGTATTTGTCACAACAAGCCCCGATTTTATGATGCAGGCATTTTCCGTTCACGCTTTTCATTACATAACAAAGCCCTACAAAGCTGAGCAGATTTACAAGGTACTTGATGATGCCTCGTCATATGTATCGGATAATTCAAAATACATTGAAGTTATGTGTGACCGCCGAAACACGCTGATTTCGCTTAAGGAAATTGTTTCTGTTGAATCCGATGCACATTATATCAACATAGGTGTTGTTTCGGGACTTAGATATCGCACACGAATGACCATTGCAGAGTTTCTCAAGCTTGCAGACAACGACACCCGTTTCATACCCGTAAACAGGGGAATCGTGCTGAATGCCGATTACATAAAGGACATTGAAGGCTCTGTATGTGTTACAGGCAACGGTGAAAGATTCCCGATTAAAATTCGTGAAAAAACTCGGATTGAACAGAGCATCCGTGAATATATGTTCAAAAAAATCAGAGAAAACCAGCGGAGGTGAATATGGACGCATTCATAAAATTTCTTCAGGCATTTTTCAGCTTTGTCATAATAATACCGTTAAGTTTATTCTGCCTTTTACCGTTAAAAAATCAATTAAAATACCCGATTTCAAAGATAGTAACGCTCTTTTTGTGTTCATTTTTCATACTCGGTTCTCTCTCGTCAATTGTGATGACGGCTTTTGACATTCAGAATTTAAACTTTGTTCTCTTCCCCGACCTTGTAATATTTTCTTCCTTATTAAAAGCGTTACAAAGGCCGGAACAGCACGCTGTTTGTTTGTTTTATAAGTGTGTGCTGTTTGATTTCATTCTTTTCTCTGTATGCATATTTTATCAACTCATTTTTTCAGGAAGAAATATCACGAGGAGTTAACACCTCATATAGCCTGATTCAAATGGGGCTTTCGGTTGCGGCAATGGGAGCGCTTGTTCCGCTTACAAAATACTATGCATGGATGATTGACAACATAAATATCGGCAAGGTGTGGTATTTGTTTTCAATTTTGCCCATTGCACTTATGGTGTCAAACATCTATATCATACCGATTTCCTACGCAAATATTCGTGTTGGAAAGGTTTATGCAAAAGGATTCATCATTACAATATTTGAGCTTGCATTGTATCTTATAGTATTCATATTATTCTACATTTTCAGCAAAACTACTATTGAAAAAACAAAGCTTACAGAACGAAACAACATTCTTGAAATTCAGAAAAGTTACACAGAATCGTTGCAGTCGTACATAAAATACACCTCAAAAGCAAGGCATGATTTTAAACATTCAGTTCATGTTATGAGCCGACTTGCAGATGAAGGAAATCTTTCGGCGCTGAAAGACTACATTGCCCAGTATGAAAATTCGCTGACTGTAACAGCACCTGTGCGAATCTGCAAAAGTGACGCACTCAATGCTTTGTTCAATCACTATCGTCAACAGGCGATTGAGAACAATGTTGACATTAACTGGCGGATTGATTTGCCCGACAAATCGAGAATTCTTGATGTTGACCTCTGCAGTATTTTCGGCAACATACTCGAAAACGCAATTGACGGTTGCTGTACCGTAGAAGAAGGCAAAAGATATTTTAACCTGACTTCCGAAATAAAAGGCGACTGTTTGTACATTGTTTCAACAAACAACTACGACAAACCCTTGAAAATGGACGGCGAAACTTATTCGTCCACAAAGCATCAGGGCAAGGGCATCGGACTTCACTCCATGAAGAGCATAACCGAAGTCTATGACGGAATTTTTGATGCAGGCAACACAATAACGGTGAATTTTTCGTTGACATAATGCTTAAATATTAAACTTATTAAACTCAAAAAGGGTATGCATCCTCGCATACCCCTCTTTGTTATAAAAGTTCCAAACAAAAAACACGCTCTGCGTTTTGCAGAGCGTGTTTTGATTTTGTTTTGTTGTTATCAGTTGTTACCGACAACAAATTTCTGGACTTCTGTGGCATCCACGACATTGATTTCACCGTCATGGTTGTAATCCGCAAGTTCTCTCTGAACATCAGAAAGTGTTGAAATTGAAACAATGTACTTGCTGATTTCAGTTGCGTCAATAACATCAACATGACCGTCAAGGTTTACATCGCCGATCATATACGGAGTATCATTGTTGTTGTCATTGCTCGGCTGTGTAGTTGCAGGAGCTGTTGTTGCCTGTACCGTAGTAGGCTGTACTGTTGCAGCAGGAACAGTTGTTGCAGGCTGTGTAGCCTTGGCTGTTGTCGGCTGAACAGTTGCCTTTGCAGTAGTCGGCTGAACCGTGGCTTTGGCTGTGGTAGGCTGTACAGTAGGTTTTGCTGTTGTTGGCTGTACCGTTGATGAAGAAACAAAAGCACAGAAATCAAGAGCAACCCAACCTGTCTTGCCGTTGTACGAGGTGTAACCCCATGTGTAACCGCCGGCTGTTGAAACCTTTGTTACATTAAGAGTAACATTGTTCGGAACAAATGCTATAGATGAATAGCTTGTACCCGCACCGCTTCTCATTTTGAGATAATCGTCAACATTTGTTTTATATGTACCTGTTGTGTAAGTTACCTTTTTGGTTGTAGCCTGAGTAGTGCTTGTACTGCCGCTGAAATCGCCAAGGTAAATGTAGCCCTGAAAATTCCACCAGCTGTTACCGCCGGCATTCTTGTCGGATGTGCTTGCATAGGAAAGGTAGAAGTTCTGACCGCTCCATGCAGAGTTAGAAAATGTAATCTGACCGTTTTCAACCTTTTCTACAACAGCAACATGACCGCCGCCACCGTTATATGACCAGCAGGCAATTGCGCCGACCTTTGGAGTCTGACCGTACTTGTAGTAGCCGTTAGACTTGTTGTAATCGTACCACTGCTCGGCATTGTTCCATGAAAGATTTGGCTCAGAACCGAGAATCTCATAAGCTCTGCCGTAGGCATATGCTGTACAGTTAGGCATGCCGTAACCATACTTATAAAAAACATTTAAATTACTGTAATAATATTTGTTACTTGAACTCGGGGCAGACAGTCTCGGTGAGAACGATGCCGCACTCGCAATCATCGACATTGAGAAAACCGACACAAACAGCATTACAGCCGTAAGAACTGCCGCAGAAACCTTTTTGCTAAAAACACTTTTTAAAACATTTCGCAAAGAAACACTCCTTTTTTTGAATTCAAAGTGATTGTTACCTATTTGTAACCACTTTATGTACATTCTATCACAAATTGTTCCAAATTCAAAGAGTAGAAATGCTGAAAATAGCCTTTATAATCTATTTTTTTAAGCCATTGTACACAATAATTTTCATTTTATGCATACTTTGAACAAAATTTAACTAACATTCTTTAAAAGATAGTGTTTATTGTACAAGGATGAGGTCTGAGTTTTAAGGTGTAAAGGATTAGATAAACTTAATCATCAGAAACGCTTACGGCGTTAGACTGTTTATATGTTTCATTTATCGTTTTTCTTTACTGTATTGATCGATGAAATCAGCATTCTCCTGATTGTGCCGCACTGATTTTGCAATGGCTTATATACGGTTTCGGATATATATCCTGTTTCAAAAAGAAGTTCCAGCCAATATTCAGTTTCAAAGCACTCTTTTTGTGCTATTTCCAACTTGGAGATAAAATCCTTTTTACCCTGCGCATATTGTGCTTCGTGAATATTTGCACCTATACTTGTTCCCGAACGCAAAAGTTGATTAGTTAAAACCGATTCTCTTGCATTTGCTTTGATATCACGACACATATATACAATCTGTTTTGCAAATTCTTTTGATTTATTCCGTAAAATACTTTCAGACACAATCATCACCCAAAATACAATATATCACAAAGCCGAATGTCTGTAAAGTTATCAGTGATATGCCTCGTTTAACTCGGCGTGATATAAATGTGTTATCGCTCGCTTTCGCTCTCGGTGATATTATATTCGCTTTAAAACTGCCGCAGGCAATATCACTCGGTATGACCGAATATCACTGCACGGCAATATCACTCGCCGACAGGCGAATATAACTGAAAAACGCACTTGTTTACACAAGTGCGTTTTTCTTGGCGCGCCGGAAGAGACTCGAAACTCCCGACCTTCTGATTCGTAGTCAGACACTCTATCCAGCTGAGCTACCGGCGCATATGCGGCCTTTTATCAGCCGCAAGTAGTATGATATCACAACTCGGTGCAAAAATCAAGTGTTTTTGTATTTTTTCCGAAATTAATCTTTTGTATCAAAAAAGTGAAAAATGCTCTGTATGCCATATAAACATCTGTCTTGGAAACAATTTCAAACGGAGCATGCATTGAAAGCACGGGAACGCCGAGATCAACAACATCGACATTCATATTGGCAACATACTTTGCGATTGTTCCGCCGCCGCCGCCGTCAACCTTGCCGAGTTCACCGACCTGCCAGAGAATATCGTTGTTCTCAAGCATAGCTCTGATTTTTCCCATATATTCGGCAGACGCATCTGATGTGTCATACTTTCCGCCGTGACCTGTGTATTTTGAAATAATTACACCGTTGTTAATGTATGAGCAGTTGTTAGCCTCATATGCAGACGCATAAGTCGGATCAAATGCGGCATTTACATCGGCTGAAAGACAGGTGCTTTTTGAAAGAACACGGTAGCCGTCAACACCGTCCTGCTTTGCAAGGTCATAGATGAAGAAACGGAGGAAGTCGCTCTGCATACCTGTGTTGCCGTCACTGCCTGTTTCTTCTTTGTCTGTAAGATATGTGATACAAGTCTGCTCGGGCATTTCAACATCAAGAGCCGCCATAACAGCCGGATAAGCACAAACCTTATCATCATGACCGTAACCGCCGATCATGCTTCTGTCAAAACCGATATCTCTTGACTTAAAAGACGGGATAAGGCAGAGCTCAGCCGAAAGGAAGTCACCCTCGCAGATACCGTACTTCTCATTGAGTACAGCCATTACATTGAGCTTTACAAGGTCTTTTTCGTCGCTGTCTGCATCATACGGACGAGAGCCGAGGATAACATTGAGGTTTTCACCCTCAATTGCCTTTGCCATTGGCTTTGACGCCTGCTCCCTTGCAAGGTGCGGAAGAAGGTCTGTAATGCAGAAACAGCTTTCGTTCTCATCATCGCCCCAGCAGATGTCAACTCTTGTACCGTCAAGCTTTACAACCGAACCGTGAAGTGAAAGCGGAATTGTTGTCCACTGATATTTTTTAAGACCGCCGTAGTAATGAGTCTTAAAGAATGCAAGATTGTTTGCCTCAAAAAGAGGATTCGGTTTGAGGTCAACTCTCGGGGAATCAATATGAGCAATTGCAAGCCTTGCACCGTTCTTAACACCGTTTTTACCGATTACGGCAAGAGCAACAGCCTTGTCACGGTTTACATAATAAAGCCTGTCACCGGCCTTATATTCTTTGTCCTGCTCATACTCTGCAAAACCTGCTTTTTTGGCAAGCTCAACAGTATAGCGAACAGCCTCACGCTCAACGGGTGAGTTATCAAGAAACTTTTTGTAACCATCGCAAAAGCTGTCTGCCTTTTTAATTTCTTCCTCCGAAAGAGCCTTAACGCCCTTCGGTTCGGTCATCATAATTTTTCCTTTAATAAAGTTGTCTTTGACTTTTCTTCAGCCATAATAACCGTCCTTTCTGTACCGTAAAACACGGCAAAACCATTTTATTTTGAAATCCGCCGCCAAAGGCATCGGAACATCTTTGCACTTAATTAGATTGTGAATAATAAAGTTTTATATACATTTCCTTGGCACTTTCAACCTTGTCAACATAATTCTTTGTTTCGGGATACGGAATGGAATCAAGATTTTTTCCGTCCGAACTGTAATTAGTATCGTTAAGCCAGTCGCTTACAACAAAGCCGGCATTATATGCGGCAATTGCCGAGCGTTCCGTGCCGTAATAATCGTAAAAATATTTTAAAAGATAACTTCCGTAATCAATACAAATTTCCGGATCAAACAGGTCATCCTCGGTGTACTGTTCCGCACAACCTCTTTGCTCCTGCAGCCACTCAAAGGACGATGGCATCATCTGCATAACACCCTTTGCTCCGACGCCCGATTCGGCTTTCGGGTCAAATCCGCTTTCCGTGTGGATTACGGCATATATCAACGCAGGATCAAGGTCATAATCCTTGGCGGCTTTTTCAACATATGTGCTGTAGGTGCGTGGATAATTCATCTCATCAAGCTTTTTCTTTGCGTCCTCGTAAAAGACCGAAACAAACACAAATACTCCCGCCGCAAGAATTGCAAGCACAATTATCCATGCCAAAATCGCCTTTCCTGCACTTTTTTCTTTTTATATCGCCTTGATTGGGGCATCCTATCACCTCATCAGGTTGTTAATAGCCTCTGCCGCCTTTTGTGCGGCAAGCTCGACTTGCTCTATAGAAAAATTGTTTTCAATGACAATGTCGCTGTGACTTCTGAAAAATTCCTCGTCAAGCTGTGCAGACATTCTTAGCTCTGCACGGGAAATGTCAATGTTATCCCTTTTGCAGATTCGCTCAAGCCTTATTCCTTTTTTGCGGTAACGCTTACAATAAGGTCGCAAAACACATCGGCACCGCTTTCAAAAAGCTGAGGAGCGTCATAAATCACAACGCTTTTGCCGTCTGTCTGAGCCTGTTTCGCCATCTGCATAAATTCATATGTAACAAACGGATGAACAATTGAATTGAGCAAATGTGTGTTTTCTTTGCTTGAAAATGCCCTTTTGGCAAGCAACGGTCTGTCAATGTTGCCGTCAGAAAGGATAATATCCTGACCGAAAACACCCGAAACAGCCTTTAAGCATACGGAATCGGGAGTGTAAAGATTTTTTACAATCTCGTCAGCATTTATAACGCACATTCCGTTTTTGGCAAAATATGCCGAAACCGTGCTTTTTCCCGCACCGCTCTGTCCCGTAAGACCGACAATTTTAATTCTGTTCAAGGTCAATCACCTCAAAGCCTGCCGCTCTTATAAGTCGGTTGTAAACAGCCATTCCGACGCCGTTCGTTTTTGGCAGTCTTGAATATACAACCTTAACGCTGTCGTCCTCATCAATTCTGCGAAGCTCGTCAAAAAGCGTGTGAGCCTGTCTTGTATAGTCGTTTCGTTTTCCGAGAGAGAAAACGGGAGTTTTCAAAAGCGGAATATCCTCGTCACAACAGAGCGCCGCAACTCCTTCAGCCGCCTTCTTGTTTACATAATCAATATATTGCTCATCGTTGCAATTAAGAAGTATTACTCTCGCCCTTGGCGCATAGTGCTTGTACTTCATACCGGGGCTTGCAACCTTAACATTGTCTGCAAGTTTGTGCAAAACCGCATCATCAACTTCAACCTTGCCGAGAACGCTTTCAAGCATTTCAACAGTAATTCCGCCGGGGCGAAGTACCCTCGGAACAGCTCCTGCAAGAGTGATTACCGTGCTTTCAAGACCTACCTCACTTGCACCGCCGTCAAGAACAGCGTCGATTTTGCCGTCCATATCGTTCATAACATGCTGTGCGGTTGTCGGACTGGGTGAGCCCGAAATATTTGCCGAAGGTGCGGCAAGAACCGTACCCGATTCACGGATAATCGCCTGTGCGGTTTTGTGGCTCGGAAATCGGATTGCAACCGTGTCAAGTCCTGCCGAAACTTCATTCGGAATAACATCCGACTTTTTCATAATCATTGTGAGCGGTCCCGGCCAGAACGCATCGGCAAGTTTTTTTGCCGTGTTGGGGATTTTCGTCACAAGGTTAAGTCTTTCAATATCGGAAAAATCGCAGATGTGGACAATCAGCGGATTATCCCCGGGTCTGCCCTTTGCTTTAAAAATCTTCTTTACGGCCTCGGGGTTGAGTGCGTCAGCCGCAAGTCCGTAAACTGTTTCGGTCGGGATTCCTACAACACCGCCGTTTTTAAGCAACTCTGCTGCGGTTTTTATATCTTCCTCTGTATTTTTTAACAACAATGTTTTCACAATTATCACCGGATTATTTTTCCATACTTTTTTTGAGCTTTTCGGCTCTGTCAGCGGCAACAAGTGCATCAATCACTTCGTCAAGGTTGCCGTTGAGAATTTCTTCAAGCTTGTAAAGGGTAAGACCGATTCTGTGGTCGGTTACTCTGCCCTGCGGATAGTTATATGTGCGGATTCGCTCACTGCGGTCGCCCGTACCTACCTGCATTTTTCTGTTTTCGGCAATTTCACTCGCCTGTTTGTCCTGTTTTTCCTTGAGAAGCCGGCTTTTGAGAACTTTAAGAGCCTTGTCCTTGTTCTTGTACTGACTTCTCTCGTCCTGACACTCAACTACCATACCTGTGGGCAAGTGAGTGATTCGGATTGCGGAACTTGTTTTGTTGATATGCTGACCGCCTGCACCGCTTGAACGGAAGGTGTCAATTTTGAGGTCATTCGGATCAATTTCAAGCTCAACATCTTCTGCCTCGGGCAAAACCGCAACGGTTGTTGTCGATGTGTGAACTCTGCCCTGACTTTCGGTTTCGGGTACTCGCTGAACACGGTGAACACCGCTTTCGTACTTAAAGCGTGAGTATGCACCCTCGCCCTCAATCATAAAGGAAATTTCCTTGTAACCGCCGATTTCGGTTTCATTGGCATTGATAATCTCGATTTTAAAGCCCTTTTTTTCGGCATACATCGAGTACATTCTGAACAGAACCGCACTGAACAGAGCCGATTCCTCACCGCCTGCACCGCCACGGATTTCAACGATAACATTTCGTTCATCGTTCGGATCCTTCGGCAAAAGCAGAATTTTCAAATCTTCCGCAAGATTTTTGATATTATCCTTAGCCTCGTCAAGCTCGATCTGAGCAAGCTCTTTAAGCTCTTTGTCGCTTGTTTCCTCAAGAATTTCAAGGCTGTCTTTTTCGGTCTGAACAGCCTCTTTGTATTTACGGTAGGTCAAAACGATTTCCTCAATCGACTTGATTTCCTTCATAATTTTCTGATATTCCTCGGGATTGCCCGCTACTGACGGCTGGTAGAGCCTTTCGGAAAGCTCGGAGTACCTTTTGTCAAGTATTTCAATTTTTTCAAACATATATATCTTACTCCGTCAAAATTTTTTTAATATTTTTTTCAATCTTTGCACGGGGCGCCATAACCTCTCTGCCGCATTTTTCGCATTTTATCTTAAAATCCATTCCCACACGCAGAATTTCAAAGGTTTTGCAACCGCATGGGTGCTGTTTTTTCATTTCAACTCTGTCGCCAACGCTGATATCCACAAAAATCACCCTCCTGCAAATTTTTTACATTTTTCACATTTTGAATTTCTATGATTATTTACATCACTTTAGAGATGCAAATAATCTGCACTTAGATTATACAACAGAGATTTAAAAATATCAACCAATGCCGATAATTGTGAGAAGTCCCGTGTATTCAAGCGAAAGGGCAACGGGAATTGAAATCAGCAGAGAAAATGCACTCTGTTTTACATCCTTGAACAAAATTCCGATGCTTGCAAGCCAAAGTATAAATTCGGGGAAGTACAGAATTCTGAAATTGGCAAAGTTGAGATTAAATGCAAAGCAACAGAATATTGCTATGAGTACGGAAGAAATTCCGATTGCAAGCGCACCCCGTCCCCTTGCATACCAAATTAGAAATGCCAAAAACGGCGATACAACAGCAAGAATCAGCCACCTCATAAGGTACGGAATATCGGGATAAAAGCCTGCAAAAACACTTGTCCACGCATAGTACCCTATTAACATTCCCACAAAAAACGCAAAAACATTAATTCCTGCTTTTAAGGGGGATTTGCTGAATACGGCAAGGCACACGGCAATAAAAATCCACGGTGCCGTTCTGCCCAAAAAGTTTGACAAATCAAGCCAATCGAGAAAGCTCGGCAGTCTGTTCAAATCAAGAAACTTTGCGACAATTCCCATGCCACCGCCAAAAAGCAGAGCAAAGAATGTTGTCATAATTTGTTTTGGTACAGACATTTTGCCCGATACCTTTCGGGTTTTATTCAAAATTTTTAACATAAAATCCTCGTTTCATCTACATCAAAAGGACTTCTCAAAAAAGAAGTCCTCTTTAATCTTAATTATTCCGCACTGTTTTGCTCACCGAAAACCTTTAAAATTTCGTCTTTGTGAGCCATAATCGCATCGTAGCCCTCCTGAATGGTTTCGTCAACGCTGTCCATTGAGAAAAGCTGTGTGTTTTCGTTCTTGATATCAATTGCAAGGTCAGCCATTTTCTTTGACTCTCTTGTGCCGTCAATTGAATAAACATCAAGTGCACGCCAAATAACCTTAATAAGACCGCCAAGGCCTGCGTCGGGATTGTAGGTCATAATATCAAAGCCGATTGCAAGAACCTTGCCGACGCCCATATCACGCAGAATTTTTACGGGCAAATTGTCCTTTGAACCGCCGTCAATAAAGTTGTACTTGTCATAAGGACAGGTTGTGTAAATTGCAGGGAACGACATACTTGCACGAACAGCAGTTTCAAGCGGAGCGCCTGTTATGTAGTGAATATGCTCGTTTTCAAGATTTTCTTCCTTGGTTGTAAAAATACATTCATCGGTTGTAAGCGTGTCAACCGTACAGATTGAAAGGTTAATCGGAAGATTTTCAAAGCCTGTTATTCCTTTTTCATTCATAATGTCACGGATAACATCTTCAATCAGTTCACCCGACTTGATGCCATCTTTCTGAATCTTTTTATTTAGAATAAGCTGTGCAAGAGATTTGAAAATAAGGCCGTTGTCGATTTCGGCAAGAGTTTTCCAATGCTTTTTTGCAACTCTTTTCATTTCATCGGAATCACAGCCCATTGCAACGATTGCCGCCATTGCCGCACCCGAGCTTGTACCCGAAACATACTGCGGATGGATTCCGAGTTCATAAAGAGCCTGAACAGCACCGATGTGAGCAATACCTTGAAGTCCGCCGCCCGAAAATGCTACACCGATAGAATTTTTGCGATCGATTTTATCCGAATTCATTTTAAACACCTCTGTTAATAAAAACGATAAACATTGCAATACGACTCGGTTTCAACAAAATAGTCGTACCAGTTGTAGAAATCTTCAAAGCTGTAATCAGCCTGAATAAGCTCATAATTCTTAAATTTTGTGTTTTCCGTTATGTATTTAAGCACATCATCTTTGTCTGCAAGGCGGGAAACATAAACCGTTACCTCGTCAAGTGACGCAAGCTTTTTGTCCGTTTTGAGTTTTTCCATGCTGTCGGTTTCCTGCTTATTTGTGTCGCCGTTAAACATAAATGCCTCGGCAAGCGAAGAAACCTTTCCGTTGGTGATAACTCCTCGTTTTTCGGCAAATTCTTCAAGCTCATCACCGAGAGTCGGAGAGAACTTTGAACTCTGAACAATCATTGTGCTGTCGTAGTTCATAAACTTGTCAATACACTTGTTCCATTCAAGCATTGCAGTTCCGACAAAAATGCAGTTGTCTGTCTTTGGCTCATAGAGATTTGTTTTGCCGTATGTGTAATAGGGCTTAACCGTAACAAACGCTGTGACTGACGCAAGCAAAATGCATACAGGCACGGCAAGGCGTATCTTCTGATTTTTGAAAAGTGTGAAAATTCTGATGAACGAGAATGCAAAAAGCATCGCAATCAGCGGAAGTGACGCCATAACATAGCGGTCGCTGTTAAACGGTGAAACAAGTGAAATGCCGATGAAATAGCAAACTGCCGGAACTACGGCAAACATCGCCTTTTTAGGAATTTTTACCTTTTTCACAAAACGGAAATAAATTCCGAATCCGATAACTGCGGCTGTACAAAGTCCGAGCAGCCAAACCTGATTGATGAACATATCCTTTGCAAGAATCTGAACATAGGTGCAAAGCTTGTAGAAAACATAGGTCACAACCGTAACCATATCAAGCGCCGACATATCAAGCGAACTGAGTCCACGGTTGCCGCCGAGTACATTCGAGATTATGTACGGATAAATGCAGAGTGCAAGTCCTGCACCGACAACAGCCGCAATAATGTACTTAATAAGGTCTTTACCGCACTTTTCCTTGATTTTGAACACAAGGAAAACAAGTCCCGTAAGTCCTGCAAAGAGGATGAAATAATACTGGGTAAGCACACCGCAAAGCACTGTAACTGCAAGCAGAATGCAGTCCTTTATGCCGACGGTGTTCTTTTTTTCATAGAGCTTTATGCTCATATAAACGAACGCAAGCACCCAGAAGGTAAGCGTTGCGTACATTCTGAGATAAATTGTCGTGGTAATACACGCAATACTCAGAGCATATGCCCCCACACCGATCAAGGCGTAAAGATTGTTGCCCGTGATTTTCCGTCCGATTTTATAAAGCATAATCAAAATGCCTGCCATGGCAAGCACATTTATTGAATAGGCAAGCCATTTTGAGAACACGCTGGGAAAGAACGAACAGACCGTGTGAACAAGTGCGTAATAGAGAGGCGGATGCGACGCATCTATAATCTGATTTTCATATACCTGAGCATAGTCGAATCTGTCATCGGGCGACACGGCAAGATACTCGTTGAAATCCTCGGGACTGTTCCAACCGCCGTCAACATTAAGCTGTTTTGAGGAATTTGCAAGGTTATAGGTCAGAAGCTCGTCCTCGTGAAAGCCCTGTTTTGCAAACATATAAACCGTGCTTATGACAAGGCTCACCGCAATAATAACCGCAAGAATTATTCTTGCCTTTTTGTTGTCGATTTTCATATAAAATTCTCCGTAATAATCAAAATTAAAATCAGCCGACAATTTTGTGCCGTTCAAACGACAATTTTCGGCATTCCGTATTTAAATGATTATACCACAAATACGGTCACAATAACAATAGACTTTACAAAAATTTTGTATGTAATGCGTTTTCGGGCAAACAAAAATGCCGACAGAAAAATCCGTCGGCACAAATGATTTGTAATATTTTGATTATTTTTTAGCTGTTGTTTTCTTTTCGGCAGGCTTTTCAGCTTTTACGGTTTTGCTTTCAGCCTTTACGGCAGTTTCGGTTTTCTCGACTTTTTCAGCCTTAACTGCTTTTTCTGTTTTTTCAGCTTTTTTCTCAACCTCAGCAGGAGCAGGAGTTTCCTCCTTAACTGCTTTTACTGCCTTTTTAACGGGCTTTTCGGGAGCGGGTTCGGCTTTCTTTTCAACCTTTTCAGCGGTTGCTTCTGCCTTTGCAGACTTTGCCTCAACCTTTACTTTTTCTGCCTTATCTTCCTTTTTCGGAGCAGCCTTTGCCGATTTCTTTGCCTTTTCGGCTTTAAGCTTTGCAAGAGCGGCGTCCTTCTTTGCCGTAGTCTTTTTCTTTACGGGAAGAGCCAGCTTCTTTTTAAGCTTGAAATACATAACAGCAAGCGGCGGAACTGTGATTTCCATTGAATAGTTGAGCTCGTGGTCTTTCTTCTTTTTAGCCTTGAGCTCGCCCTCGTTTCTGATTCCGCAACCGCCGAATTCTTCAGCCTCGGAGTTGAACACTTCTTCATAGATACCGTATTCGGGCACACCAACAACATAGTTATCGTGCTGAACAGGCTGGAAGTTACATACGCAGATGATTTCACTGCCGTCATAAGCAATTCTGCGGAACGAAATGATGCTGTTCTTGTAGTCATCAAGTGCAATCCACTGGAAACCGTCCCAATCATAGTCGTTCTCATGCATGGCAGGAACATCACGATAGAACTTGTTTACCTCAGCAAAGAAAAGGTTAAGCTGACGGTGCTTTTCAAATGAAAGAAGGTTCCATTCAAGCTCCTCGTTCGCATTCCACTCGTCAAACTGACCGATTTCACTGCCCATGAACATAAGTTTCTTACCCGGGTGAGCCATCATATACGCTACGAAACCTCTCACACCGCTGAACTTCATGTCATAGTCGCCGGGCATTTTATTGATGAGAGAACCCTTGCCGTAAACAACTTCATCATGAGAAATCGGGAGCATAAAGTTCTCGGAAAAAGCATAAACCATGCTGAATGTAAGGGTGTCGTGGTGATAATTTCTCCACAACGGATCAAGTGAGATGTACGAAAGCATATCGTTCATCCAACCCATATTCCACTTGTAGTCAAAGCCGAGTCCCATATCCTTAATCGGATAGCGTGTAACATTCGGCCATGCCGTACTTTCTTCGGCAATCATCATAGCCTCGGGGTGGAACATATGTACAACCGTGTTGAGCTTCTGCAGGAAATCAACGGCAACAAGGTTTTCTCTTCCGCCGTATGCGTTTGCAATCCACTCTCCGTCATTTCTGTTGTAGTCAAGATAAAGCATTGATGCAACGGCGTCAACACGGATACCGTCAACATGATACTTGTCAAGCCAGAACATTGCAGATGAAAGGAGGAAGCTTGTTACCTCATATCTGCCGTAATTGAAGATATATGTACCCCATTCCTTGTGTTCACCGATACGGGGATCTTCATATTCATAACAGCCTGTACCGTCAAATCTGCCAAGACCGTGTGCGTCCTTCGGGAAGTGGGCAGGAACCCAGTCAAGGATAACGCCTATGCCCTCTTCATGACATCTGTCCACAAAATACATAAGGTCTTTCGGCTCACCGTAACGGGATGTTGCGGCAAAGTAGCCTGTAACCTGATATCCCCAGCTGCCGTCAAACGGATATTCTGTAAGAGGCATAAACTCAATGTGAGTGTAGCCCATATTCTTAACATAAGGAATAAGCTCATCAGCAAGCTTGCGATAGCTGAAAACATTGCCGTCCTCATACTTACGCCAAGAACCTGCGTTTACCTCGTAAACATTGACAGGCATATTCTTGTGCGGATGCTCTTTTTTGTAATCATACCACTTTTCATCATGCCACTCGTAGCCGTCAATTTCGTAAACACGGGATGCGTTGTCAGGACGAGTCTGGCAATGAAAAGCATAAGGATCGGTTTTGAGCCTTCTCTCATGCCACGGGGTTTCGACACAATATTTATAGCAGGCAAACTCAGGAATTCCCTCAATAAACAACTCCCAGACGCCGCCGTCCGAGATTTTGTACATAAAGTTTGCGTCATTGTTCCAGTCGTTAAAATCACCGACCACCGAAACGGACAATGCGTTCGGTGCCCATACTCTGAAAACAACGCCCTGACGGCCGTCCCAGTTCACAAAGTGTGAGCCTAAAAATTCATAAGCACGAACAGATTCGCCTTGTAAAAACTGATCAAGCGGCGCTCTTTCGTCATTGATTTTAAAAGCCATAGTAACCCTCTTTTCTGCGATTGTAGGCAGTTCTTCAATAATACAAGTATAGTATAATATATTTTCAACAAATATACAAGTGGTAAAAACGATTTTTATGTAAATAATTTTGTCGGTTTGTCTGAAATATTGTCAGTTGCTGTGAAAATCGTTCCAAAAAATAGTCATGGAATGCGTGTTTCATCCGTAATTTTTATTTTTGACACACTTATCCCATACTGTTATAATATACAATAACGAAAGCATAAACAAGCGACAATTACGCTACTTTCGTTGGAAAACCGACTAATTTTAAAATCAGGTGATTATCTTTGGACATAAGAGTTATGAAAAGCAAGAAAAGTATTTTTGACGCATTTGTAAATCTGCGTTCAAAAAAAGAACTGCGCAAAATTACCGTTAAGGAGCTTTGTGAAAAAGCACTCATCAATAAATCGACCTTTTACACATATTATGAGGATATGTTCGACCTTTCGGATAAAATTGAAAGCGAGGTAGTTGACGGCATTGTAAGTACCATAAGCAATCCGCAGATGATGATTGACGAGCCCGTAAAATTTTATCGCAATCTTCTGGGTGCAATGACCGAAAACAAGGCACTGACAAACACGGTTTTTTCCGGTTCACAACATCCCAATCTTATAGTAAAGCTTTCAAAATCATTGAAAAATATGATTTTCGAGAACTTCCCGGAATATATAAACGATAAGAAATTCTGCACACTTCTTGACTACGCAATCTACGGCGGATACTATGCCTTTGTTGAAAATCAGGAGAACACGAACGATTATTCGGATGAACTTATTGAATCAATTTCAGTGATTTCCGAGCATATGACAAAACTCATAAAAGCAAGCATTCCAACCCTTAAGAGCAATAATACATAAAAATACTTTTTGCATATTTTTCAAGCTGTATTATTCATTAATTTGTGCAAAGTGCGATTTTTGTCGAACTTCAAAATATTTATTTAAAATCGCTGTCGATTGTGATAGAATATATTCGGTTTTATAAGAGAGAAAGGAGAGTCGGTCAGACTGCCGTTTAGGAGGCGTTTGAAGTCTGTCCGAAAAAGAAGTTATGGAAATTAACACACTTGATATTCTGAAGAATCTTGCCATAATCCTTGTTGCGGCAAAGCTTCTCGGTATTGTTGCCAGAAAGCTCGGCGCACCGCAGGTTGTGGGTGAGATTATTGCAGGTCTTATCGTAGGACCTTGTATGCTTAATTTTGTTTCGTATGACGGGTTCATCTCAGGTATGGCTGAAATCGGCGTTATTTTGCTGATGTTCTCGGCAGGTCTGGGAACGGATCTTAAAGAGCTTATCAAAACAGGACCTGTTGCCTTGCTTGTTGCGTTTGCCGGTGTAATCGTTTCGGTTGCAGGCGGTGCGGCTGTTTACCTTGTATTCGGCTTTGGTGACGGCGACCTTGCGATGCTTGAGGCTGTATTTATGGGAACAATCCTTGCGGCAACCTCGGTTAGTATTACTGTTCAGGCTCTTAAAGAAATGGGACACCTGAAAGGAAGGGTTGCAACAACAATTCTTTCAGCCGCAATTATAGACGATGTTATCGGCATCGTACTTCTCACCGTTGTAATCGGTTTCAAAAGCCCCGATGTTCAGCCTGCGTCCGTTTGCATCAACATTGTACTTTTCTTTGTTCTTGCATTTGTACTCGGCTTTGCACTTTATTTTCTCTTCAAGTGGCTCGACAAACTCTGGCCGCACTCAAGAAGAATTCCGATTTTCGGCCTTGTTCTCTGCTTTGCGTGTGCATATTGTGCAGAAGAATTTTTCGGAATTGCAGACATCACAGGCGCATATGTTGCAGGTATTATCCTCTGTAACATCAAGGATTCACAGTACATCGAAAGAAAGATGGATGTCAGCTCGTACATGATTTTCGGACCTGTATTCTTTGCAAGTATCGGACTTCAGACAAGCTTTAACGATTTCAACCTTTCAATGCTCTGGTTCTCAATTGCACTCGTTGCAGTTGCACTTTTGACAAAGGTTATCGGCTGCGGCGGTACGGCAAAGCTTTGCAAATTCAATATGCCCGACTCGCTCAAAATCGGCGTAGGTATGATGAACCGTGGTGAGGTTGGTCTTATCGTTGCCAAGAAGGGACTTGACACAGGTCTTATGGCACCGCAGTTTTTTGCTCCTATTATTATTCTCATCATCGTTTCATCGCTTGCAACACCTATTCTTCTCAAGGTGGTTTACAAGAAATGGCCGGGTAAAGAAAATGAGGAGACAGACAACCGTTCGGAAAAGCTTGCCGAAAACGAAAAGTATCTTACTCAGGAAGTTGTCGGTGCAACCTACAACATCACAGAAGATAATTTCAAAGATAAAAGCAAAGACGAATAATTTAATACAATAACCTAAAAGGACAAATGACAGTCATCAAGTCATTTGTCCTTATTTTTCTATCTGTAAATTGTCAATAGTTATCGTAAAAATCTTCTGCACAGGGCAAAAAAGCCTTGTCAAATTCACTTTTCGGCAAAAGCCACAGCTTGATGTACATTGCAATCGGTGATGCAGGAGGCAGAACTTTTATATTAAGCCTGTCAAATTTCAGCTTGCTTTCGTAATAAAAGCCCTTGCACGCACCCGTCAAAAATACGGGAATATTCATTGCTTTTGCTTTTTGACAAAAGTCGTTCAAAGCCTTACCGTCAGTATTCAGCGTACCCGAATGGAATCCCTCAAGTAAAACGGCTTTTACATTTTCCGTAATTTCAGGATACTGCATACCGACCGTTGCGGAAATTTTCAGCACATTACTGTTATCCGAAAGTCGGACGCTTTCATCAAAAGCAAACTCGCTTTTTAATGCCTTATAACGGATATTCTTCACAAAAATTCCGTTCTGAATTTTACCGTAGCTTTCGTCAAAAATGCTGTGCAGTTCGTCGCTGTATGCCGAATGTGCAAGCAGTCTTGACGCTCTGTGAATTGTCACGGGCAAATCTGCGTTTTTATACGAAACAAAAACACCGTTTCCGCTGCCCGATTTTATAAAGTCAATCGCACCGACGAAATTTTCAAAGCCGTTTGAACGGCTGTCATCAAGCGGATAATTTGCCGAAACAAGCACAATCGGCACATTTAAGCCGTCAAAAATATAAGCAAGAAATGCAGATGTATATTGCAGGGTATCCGTTCCGTGAGTTACAACAATGCCGTCATAGCTGTTCAAATCATAGCTTTGCAGACAGTCGGCAAGCCTGTTCATGTGACAGCCCTCAAGATTTTCGCTGAGGACGGTATAAGGCTCAGCCGTGTCAAAATCAACATCGCCGTACCTGTCAAGATACATCTGCGTGAGCATATATTTCTGCTCATTGTCGGGCGAAAGCACCTCACCCTTACGCACACAGCCGATTGTACCGCCCGTAAAGACAACAAGAATTTTCATATACTCACCTCTTTCATATTCTGCCCTTAAAGGTTATAAATAAACTATTTATTTTCCTTGCCCGTGATTTTTTCGATTGTGATTTCATAAACGCCTGTCATACTGCCCGATTTCTCTATGCACCTTTTTCCGCTTTCGATAAATTCGGGAGCATATTTTTCAACAATCAGTTCAAGACCTCTGTTCTTGTTTTTAACAGATTTTGCAATCGTACCGAACACAACCGCACTTTCGTATTTTGAAGTCAGTTTTGCACCGTCAATTCTGTTGTTTTGAACCGTGCAAAACGAAACCTTGTTGCTGTATTCAACATTTTTCAGTTTCAAGCCCGAATTCGGAGCGCAATGGAAATAAATTTTGTTGCCCTCAACGGCAAAATTTACAGGCACACCGTAGGGATAGCCGTCCTCGCCGATTGTTGACAAAATGCCGTATTCACCGTTTTTAAGGATTTCATAGGCTCTTTCTTCGGTAGTTTCCCTGTCTTTTCTACGCATCTTTTCGTTCATTATTCAACTCCGATATCGTTCATAACCATGCCCGTAATCATCTTCGGATAGAAATATGTTGACTTCTGCGGCATCTTTTCACCGGCGGCGGCAACATCACGGATTTCGGTTACTCTTGTCGGATTAAGCACAAACGAGCATTGGAACTTGCCGTTGTCAACGCCCTCAACAGCCTCTGAGAAGAACTTTGTGTATGTAAGGTTAATCTGATTTGCCATATTTTCCTTATCAATGCCGAAAATTCTTTCAAGCACAAGTGAATGGAGAACGGTAACATCAAGCTGTCTTGACGGTTCACTCAATTCGGGAAGAAGCTTGTCCATAATGTCAAGATTTTTCAGCACAAGCCTGTACCATTTTCCGTTTCCGACATAGAATCCGAATGCCTTTTTGCCCTCGTCATAGAGCTTTGCAAGCTCGCTTTCCATATTGTCCGTACCGTTCATTTCGGTAACATCAAAATATTCCCTGCAACCGTCAAGAACTTTTTCAACATTAAAGTCCGGCAAATCACGCACAAGGCGGTGTGTCGGGAATACAACAAGTCCCGGATGCTCCATGTCAACAAGGTAAATCATCTGATAATCACAGGGATCGCCAACCTTTGAAAGACCGTTTTCACGGCAGTAGTTTCGATAGTTCAGAGCGGTTTCATAGCGGTGGTGACCGTCTGCAATATATAGCTTTCTGTCGGCAAAATCTGCACAAAGCTTTGCGATTACATTTTCATCCGTAACAATCCAAAGTCTGTGAGTAACACCCTCACCGTCGGTAAATTCAAGCTTTGGTGTATCCTTAGATTCATTGTCAATTGTTGCGAGGGTTGTATGCTCGCTGTCCATATAAAGGGCATAAATCTGACTGAAATTGCAGTTTGTTGCCTTCATAAGATTAAGTCTGTCCTCTTTAGCCTTTGAAAGAGTGAACTCGTGCGGAAGAATGATTCCCTTTTCAAACTCTTCAAGATGAACACGGGCGATGATACCCTTGATGCTCTTGCGTTCGCCGTAAGCCGTAAATTCTTCCTCATAAACATAGATTGCAGGCTTGTCCTCGCTCACAAGAACACCCCTGTTCCGCCACATATCAAGGATTTCTCTTGCTGTCTGATACGGGTTTTCGCCCTCTTTCGGAAGCTCAAGCCGAATGATATTATACTCGTTTTCACTGATATAACCGAGTCTTTGTTCCTCGCTTATGATGTCATAAGGCGGACAGCAAAGCTGAGAAATTTCACCTGCTTTTTCCGTGTTGTAACGCATTCCTCTGAACGCTTTTATTTCTGCCATATTAAAAACCTCCAAATTATTTTTCGGTCAAGTGTATCTTCACCGTCCGTATAAGGCAATTATAACACAAGCAGTTGATTTGAACAAGTGAAAAGTAAGTTTATTTAAATTTACTGTGCAAAACCACAATGAATATTACGGCATAAAAATCATTGACAATCAAAGGAAAGTTTGATATAATATTCTTTGCGTAAGCTGATTACGATATTTGACATTGCATAAACTATTTGTCAAATGAAAACAGAATACGCGCCAATAGCTCAGTTGGTTAGAGCTACCGGCTCATAACCGGTCGGTCCGGGGTTCGAGTCCCTGTTGGCGCACCAAAAAAGAAAGCACTCAAACGGGTACTTTCTTTTTATTTTACCGTTATGCGTGAACAGGGACTCGAAGGCGAGCGTTAAGAAAACAGTCCGGCGGACTGTTTTTAGCGAGAGCGTTGATGAATTTTTAGCTTTGAACAAGCCGCAACAAGCGAGGTAGAATAACTTAGATAGATAAAACACCTGTTGGCGCACCAAAAAAGAAAGTACTCAAAGGGAGAGGCTTCGTAAGGAAGTTCTCTCCCTTCGGCTTTTGTAATCAGCCGGAATGATTGAATTGTAGGTAAAATCAATCACATTGGAGGATTACAAAATGGAGAAGTACATCTATAACGAACAGAACGGACTTTGGTATGAGCTACAAGGGGACTATTATCTGCCCTGTCTGAAACTGCCGGAGGAAGAAACGGCCCATATCGGCATCTGGGGGCAGCGGCACCGACGCTATCTTAAGACCCATCGCAAGGCACTGTACACCTCTCTGCTTACCTGCGGCAAACTGAACAGCTATCTTGCTGACATTGACCGACAAGCAGGGGAAATGTTCTCTCGGCTGGTAAAGCAGCTTTCCGAAAAAGAGGGTGTGACAGAAACGCTCAAAAGCGGAAAACCAAATGCTGTGGGTGCAGAAGATGAACAATCTGCGCAACACCGCTACGGAAATCGTTTCGAGTACGCTGATTTACACATAACAAATACTTACTAAAAAGCTGCTGTCAACCGACAGCAGCTTTTATTGTGAGAAGAAAAGGAAGCGCTCAAAAAGTGTGAGCGCTTCCTTGTGATTAGATAGTAATTTTTTGGGATATTAGTGCATCTAATTTTTCGATGATTTCTTTTTGACTACTTTGTGCAGATGTAAACTTTTGGGCAATCTCCTTCTGAAGCGAAAGACTAATATTCCCCTTACCATCCACAGGAATCGGTACCATAACTTCACGCAACATCGATGGATATAGTTTTGTAAATTCATCCTCTCCGTTATCGCCTTTTCGACCCTTAGCCAGTTCCCGGAATATGGGTTCTAATGTAAATTTCATATAATCGAAGTCCAAATCTTGACGCCCATTTTTAGGAACCAAGATTCCACGATCTCCGTTAATAGAAAATTTACCATCCAAAATAAGAATTGTGCCTGCAAATCCGTTTGTTGACCATGTCATATAACGGCCGTCATAATCGTAGGTGTCCAAGTGGGTCAGCGTCCCTTGACTTGACGCTGAGTAGACGGGGTAAGGACCTGCGTGTAGATTCCCATATTTTTTGGTATACTTTGACTTTCCCTTAATGGTGTCGAATAGTTCGCTCAAAGGCAAATATTCAATTGCATATTCGTCACAATCCAGCACAATAGAAACCTGTGAGAGATTTGTAATTTGCTCAACAACTGTTTCTTTTGTTTGTTCCAAAGTTGCATAACTTGCGGCAATTTCTATTTGTTTTTCAAGCCAAGGCTCTCCGTTACGGTCTACCGGAACAACAAATTTTACAGATTGAATCATAAATGGAGGCAGAGATGTATACTCATTCTCTCCATTATCACCTTGTCGTCCTTTTTTAAGCTCTCTAAAAATCGGTTCCAAGGTATATTTTGCGTACTCCAGGTCTATTTTTTCATCTTTCAATAGAAGTATCCCACGGTGGTTGGTTGCGGAAAAAGGGGTTCTGTGAATCATCATGTAACCCGCTAGACCATCTATTGCCCAGGTCAATGCTGGAACATTATAATCATAGGAATCAATCTGAGCAAATGGTCCAAATGTGTTGCCAGAAAATAATGGATACTCCCCTGTGTGTTCATGCACATAACTTCGAGTATATTTTCCGTCGCCACGAACAATATCAAACACCTGGATAATTGGGACTTCTATAAACCGGAGGCCGTCATCGTTTTTTTTTCAATTTCAGCCAATGGTTCATCGAGTTCAGATAATGAGTTAATCGTATCAGCAAGTAAAACTCTAAAGTCATTTACTCCGATTGTCTTGGATTCTTCTTCGATACCAAGAGTCTGCCGCTCTTCGTGAGTCCACCATCGTTCTACGCACCAATGAGTTCCGTTGTAAAAATCATCAATGCTCGAAATTTTGCATCTCTGATCGTCAATCATGTTCAATGTGTTGGAAAAACTCGTTTTTGCGCCCTTGAACATATTAAAAAGATCAGATGCAACCTGCAAATCATTTTGCTCGATGTCAAAACGGTACACATCACGGGTTTCTCCAATTTCCGAACACAGATAGGTAAATACTGGGGAGGTTTGGCGCTGAAGCGTAGACACACCATTCACCATAGCAGGTACTTTCTTCGTCAAAGCAAGAATGTAAGTTTTTTTATTAGTTGTGAAGAAAGTGTTTAACGGAAGAGAAATGACAGCATCAATTTCACATTGTTCCAAAATAAAGTCACGGAGTTTTTTGTCGTTGCTGCGGTTCATAATTCCATCAGGCACGACAATAAATGCTTTTCCGTTTGGCTTGAGGGCACGAATAATCCATTCCATAAACAAGCCCTCGATTCCCATTGCGCTTACAGAAAAGTATTTCTTCAGTGTATTGTCTTTGGAAATCTCTTCCTTTAAATTACTACTCCCGCTCATGACATAAGGCGGATTTGTTAAAATCAGGTCATACTGATTATGGACAGGCTTTGCCAAGGTTCCAAGGATTGAGTTGGTCTGAAGCAGAAATGTGTCGTTAAAAAGTTTAGCAAATTTATCTGTCATGTCTGGATGTTCTCGAAGCAAACCGGACATATAAATCAGCATATTTGCTTTAGCAAGAATGATTGTTTTTTGCTCGTCCTTATCAAACCCTTTGTCAAAACCACTCAATGTAATTTGAGGCTTTAACTCTCCATCCTCCACTTTATAGAACCGGTGCAAATCGTGAAGAATTGGTTCAAGCAAAAATTTCCCGACGCCACATGCAGGATCACAAATTTTCATCCCCGGAGTGATGTCTATCATATTGACAATAGCTCGAACTACCTTCAAGGGTGTGAAGTATTGGCCCCAATTTTTCTTGCTGATTGATTCTTTCAAGAATGTTTCAAACAGCTTGCTTTTAAAGTCGTAGTCTATATTCTCTAAAGTACCAAAATCACTAAAACGCTTAAGAATTTTGTGGAAGACAGTCGCATACCCAGAGACAGCCTTGTCATCTTTGGACACAAAAATTGTTCCGTTGATAATGGTAGTTTTGTCTTTCGGGTTGCCAGGGAAAAGGGTTTTGATCTTTACTCGTACAGTAGAAGCATAATACTCAAGCACTTCATTCTCATTATTGCCGGAGTACCTTCCCAGCAAATCATAGAATGAATACATTCCCTTCAGAACACCTAAATCACTAAGGTATTTGAAGATAAAAATCTCAACAAAAGTATACAAGCAATTTTCAGGTGTCGCTCCTGAAACAGCCCATAAATCTTGCCACACCTTTTCGGCCAGCGGTAGAGGATCAACAGACGCAGCAGCCTTGATTTGATTATTAGTAGCGTTAATTGAGGCTCGAATCTTATTGATTAGGGTAATACACTCTGTGCTGCTCTTGTCAAAATTCAATGTAATCCGGCTACCATCTTCCTGCAGAATTTCTTGACCTGTAGCGGGGTTGATCCAAAAAGTTTTCTTACCGTCAGTAACAACATAAACTTTTGCCTGCAATATCTGGGCTGTTCCTATTTCTTGTGCAATAGCTTTCGCAATCTGCTTTTCGGTTCGCAGCTCCTGAGGGGTCTTATACTCAATAGCTGCGATAATAATTGGCTTTTTTACAATCAAGGCATCCGGCTTTTTTACCTCATATGCCTCATAGTCTTTATCGGGAATGATCTTCGCTCCTTTAAGAGCTTTTAATGTAGTAGCGCCTATATTGTAGAAATTCCAATCGCCCATTTTTTCAGGAGCTTCTATCAAATTACGTTGAATCAGTTCTTCACTCAATGGTATCCGCTCCTTCCTGCCCCGTACTGGTTGCGTTAAGATAGGCATCTATATCATCTTTACGGATACGCCAATTTCGACTTCCTACCTTGGATGCGACAAGCTCCTTAGAGGCAATCATTCGCCGTACCGTTTTATCACATACTTTTAAGTACTCAGCCGCTTGAGCAACTGTAAGCAATTCATCTTTCATAGCATACTCACCCCAGTTTGTTAAGTATATCATAATTTTTTACGGAATGCAATGTATTGGTGGGGATTTTTTGTGAATTTATTAAACATAGTAGGACAGCAGCGGATTTAATTGGACAAATCATATCTGTGATTATATAAAGATTCTTCTTTCTCAAGGGCTAATAGATAGGAATACTGTTGAAGCATTTATTTCAGACACATTACCAAAATGGCATATTTCCACAAGCAAAGGATAATTCTTGTGGACCACCTTGCTTTTGCCAGTAGAATTCTTTCAACCGTTTGCGGCAAGAAGAGAAAGCACGGAGAAAATCAAAAATAAGGCTCCTAACACCATAACGGCTACCGGAATCGATAGCGCTTTGCCTGTCACAATGTTCCAAAAATCATTGACGAACAAGCGTTCTATATGCTATACTATATCTTGCTCTCATAGCAGAGTCCACAACTGAATATCTGAAATGAAACACAAGGCAGCCGCCGAAAGAGATTGCGGCTGCGCCGCTCCTGTTGCTGAGTCTGCCAGGGTCGCGGAAAAAGCAGACATTGAAGGTTTCTGAATAGCAGAGCCGGTACATAGTTTCATCAAAGATATAGCGAGAGATCATCTCCCGCTGATTTGATGTACTGTGTACCGGCTCTTTTTGTCGTTATAGCCGCCGTTCACGAAAAGTTTACAAAATTCTTTCGTGCAAACGGCAAAAAGTTCCCAGTTGATTATTGAGGAGGTTAATTTTCGGCCCTTCTCGCTGCCTACCAATTGAGGGGCAAATTGAAAACTGAATGACCGTCCGAATGGGATATGACTGAGCGAAGATATGAGCTTGGCGACGCTGCGGTGAGATTCCGGGGCAGGAATAGAAAAACGACATTCGGGGAGAACGGCAGAGCAATCTAAAAACATAAGGTGATGTCCACAGGAATAACGAGCATCGGATTGTGCCCCCCACAATCCAGATCCGCAGCCTTTCGGTCTGCGGACTTCTCAGGGCGTGCCGTCCTAAAACCCTGCTGAGAAAACAAAATTTACTGAAGGAGATGACAAAATGAGAGAAGAAAAAGTGCGTATCAAGGTACGCCTGACCGAAGAAGAAAAAGAGAACTTGGAGCGAAGCAGCGCCTTGTGCGGACTGACTCAAAGCGAGTATGTCCGCCAGCTCTGCCGGGGCGTCCACCCCAAGCCGAAGCCGCCGGATGTATTTTGGCGGCTGATGGACGAACTATACAAGGCTCATTCCAACTTGAAAGAATGTGCCAAATATGAGCCGTCCGCCCTCAAGCTCTGCGCCGAGATTGAACGGCTGGTGCTGGACTTGCTGGAGGTGATCTAATGGCAACGACTTCTCTTTGGCACATCGAAGGCCGCTTGAAGGACCTCATCGACTATGTGGAGAATCCAGAAAAGACGGCATCGAAAACGCCGGAGTTACAAGATCTTTACAATGTGTTTTCCTATGTCCAGCGCCCAGAGGCCACGCAGGCGGGCGAGTATGTCACCGCCATCAACTGCCTGAAGGAAACAGCGCTGCGGCAGATGATCCTCACCAAGAAGCGTTACGGAAAGACGGACGGCTACATCGCTTGGCACGGCTATCAGAGCTTCAAGCCGGAGGAGGTCACACCGCAGCTTGCCCACGAGATTGGCGTGAAGCTGGCAAAGGAGATGTGGGGTGACCGCTTTGAGATCATCGTCACCACCCACCTCGACAAGGAGCATATCCACTGCCATTTCTGCTTCAACTCCGTTTCTTTTCGGGACGGCGGCAAGTACAACTATTCCAAGGCCGAGCGAAAGCGAATGATGGAAATCTCCGACCGGCTGTGCCGGGAATATGGCTTGTCTGTCATTGGAAAGCCCCGTAAAGCACCCTCCCGTCCCGTTTGGCTGGATGAGAAAAACGGCAAGCCTACCCGCTACAATGTCTACCGTGCCGATGTGCGGGAGGCAATAGACTTCAGCCGTACTCCCTACTATATGGAGGACTACCTTCGGCGCAAGGGGTATATCACCGACTTTACGGGCAAGCACTGGAAGATACGCTTGCCCCAGTATGAGCATTTCACAAGGCTGGATACACTGGATGAACGGTGGACGCCGGAGAACATACGCCGCTCTATGGGCAGGTATGCCACCTTCGGCAATCGCAGAGCATATATCAGCTATCCACCCCAAATGCCGCAGGAGCTTTCGGGTTGGTTCCGCCCGTTCCATAAGACCAGTCATATCTACAAGCAGTATCTGCACTACTGCTATCTGCTGGGGTACTTACCGAAGCACACCGACTATAAGCCCACCAGTCCGTATCTGAAGGAGGACTTGCGGAAGCTGGACGAGCTGTCCCAGCAGGTGCGATATATGGGCAAATACGGCATTGAAACCTTTGACGATCTGTATGCAGACAGGGAGAAAATCCAGCGGGATATGGACACCCTCATTGCCCGCCGCACCAAGCTGCAAAACAGGATACGCCGTGCTACCCCCGCCGAAAAGGAAACACTGCGGCAGGAAAAGGCGGGTGTGACAGAGCAGATCACCACCTTGCGAAAGCAGCTAAAGCTGAATAAGGCCATAGAGGTGCGTTCTGTCAAAATACAGGAAAAGACGGATTTGCTCTATGCCAATGAATACCGTGCCAAGGAAGAACATAGGCAAAAGAAATCACAGAGAAGGGAGCGTGACGCACGATGAGTGCCGATAACGAAATCTATACACAGCTTGACCGCATTACAGACCACCTTGCGACAATGACCAAGCAGGAGCGCATAGCGTGGTTTCGCAGAAGCGCCTATGCGCAGCCGCTGAATTTCATCAGAGAAATTGACGGTACGGTATATGCCGTAAGAGCCTTTTTCAAAGAGGACGCAAGAGAAAATATTACCGACAAAGTACAGCGTATCATTTTGAACGATACAAAAAACAGAAAACAGATTTGAGATCATTGCATTAAAGCGTTGAAGTTTACAGTTAGATATGGTAGAATAAGCTCACCTACAAATTCGATCATATCCGGCTGTGGAAAGGAGAACTATGACAAAACAACCGGATAAAATCACAGCCCTATACTGCCGCCTGTCTCGCGACGATGAGCAGGACGGTCTGTCAGGGTCCATCAAGAATCAGCGAACCATCCTCGAAAAGTACGCACATGAAAACGGCTTTCAAAACACCCGTGTGTTCATTGACGATGGCTGGTCAGGTACGAACTTCGCAAGACCGGCGTTCACGGAGATTATGGAGCTGGCGGAAAAGGGCCTCATCGGTACCTTGATCGTCAAGGATCACTCCCGCTTGGGGCGTAACCGCCTCATTGTGGGGCAACTCTTGGAAGAAGGCTTCGACAGCCTCGGCGTCCGCTACATCGCCATTATGGACAACATCGACACCGCCAAAGGCATCAGCGACCTTGTCCCGATGCAGGACTTATTCAACGAGTGGCACGCCAAGAACACCAGCCAGAAGGTACGCAATGTGTTCAAGAGTAAGGGAATGTCCGGCGCACCGCTGACCACCAATCCGCCCTTTGGGTATCAGAAAGACCCGGAGAGCAAGAACGGGTGGATCGTGGACGAGGAAGCGGCAAAGACCGTGCGGCAGATTTTCACTTGGTGCATAGACGGCCTCGGCCCCACGCAGATCGCCAAACGGCTGAAAGCGGCCAAGGTGCCGACGCCTACGGAGCATTGGGTCAATATCGGCAGGAATTGCAGCAAGCCGCCTGCTGTGCCCTACAACTGGTGTTCTGCCACCGTGGCGGACATCCTCGGCAAACAGGAATACTGCGGCGATACGGTGAACTTCCGCAGCACCACCAAGTCCTTCAAGAACAAGAAGAAAATCGAGCGTCCGCCGGAGGAATGGCAAATCTTCAAGGATACCCATCCTGCCATCATCGACCGGGAAACCTTCGCCTTGGTGCAGGAGCTTCGCAAGCACCGCCGCAGGCCCACGAAAAGCGGCATTGTCAGTCCCTTTTCGGGACTGCTGTACTGCGCCGATTGCGGAGAGAAGCTGTATTACAGTGTCACCAACAACTATAAGCGAGAGCAGGCGTATTTCTTCTGCTCCTCCTACCGCAAGAATTCCGAGGTCTGTTCCGCCCACTATATCCGCGAGAAAGTGGTGGAGCAAATCGTCTTGGAGAGTATGCAGCGCATCCTTTTGAATGTGCAGGTGTTTGAAAAGGAATTCGCCCGCAAGCAGATGTACTGTTACACGGAGGACAAGAAGAAACAGCTTGCCGCCAAGCGCCGGGAGTTGAGCAAGGCAAAGAAGCGCATCACGGAGATTGACACCCTGATCCAGAAAATCTACGAGGACAACGCCAGCGGAAAGCTATCTGACGAGCGCTACGCCACATTATCTCTGTCTTACGAGGAGGAGCAAAAAACGCTGAAGGCTGCCATCCCGGAGATGCAGGCATATCTGGAAACCGAAACGGATAAGACCGAGAGCTTGCAGCGGTTCATTCAGAAGGTGAAGCAAATCACGGAGCTGAAAGCTCTGACTCCGGAGCTGATCCACGAATTTGTGGACAGAATCGTGGTGTATGCACCCAGATACCTTGACGGCAAACGAGTGCAGCTTTTGGACATCTATTACAGCGGCGTGGGCATCCTCCACGAGCTGACCCCAGAGGAGATGGAAGAAGCCTTCCAGCAGCACCTTACCGAGCGTAACAAAGAGAAAACGGCATAGCCACAAGGGTTACACCGTTTCCGAAAACTTATTAACCTGAGATACAAGAGCCGCCCCGGGGCACCTTCCTTACGGAGGGTGTCCCAACGGGTGCTTTCTTTTTTGTTTTTACTCTATCTTTTTCCAACAATACTTTTTCATAAAATCTGCAATTACGGTTATATCTTCACCCTCATAGTATTTTACAAGCAGTCTTTTAAATTCAGGCACTTCCTTTTCAGGAATCACCAGAAATCCGCCACCGTGTGAAATAAGATAGTGATTTGCAAAAATTACTGAGGCACGCTTGTTACCGTCAAGAAATATTTGTGTTTTCATACAATAAAGGCACAACTTAATTGCCGTATTGATAACTTCATCACTTCCTTCTATAATTTCACGGATTTTTTCTTTTACATCCAACTCATTAGGCAACGGTGGAACATATGAAGAACCTCCGATAGTAACCGGAACTCCTCTAATTCTTCCGCCTTCCGCAAAAAATCCTTCATTAACAACTCTTGCTATATGGCTGAGCATATAGTAGTCGGAACGACTTGCTATTACATCACGATCCAAAATAAATTCCCATGCGTGTTTTAAATTCAAAATTTTCTGAACATCTGTTGCAGTCACACCGGAAATTTTACCGTTATCTATGATTTCTTCAGTTTGTGGGAATGATGTAGCAACACCCTCAAGAACAGCCTGATCATATATATTCATTTTCATATTTGCACGGGCAAACGCAATATTGTTTATAACATCAGAAGAAAGTTCATCTTCTGAATATCCCGCATTTGCAAGTTGTTTATCTATACTGCGAAGTTCTTTCCTGATTTCACGGGCTTCTCTGGCATTGCGGAGGAGCAAATTATATAATTCTTCCGTATATGCACCTACATAAGTTGATGTCTGTTTTCCTGCAACACGCTTTCTCACATAAAGATATTTTTCATTACCTCGTTCCTTAATTTCGGGAGTTCCGTCATACGGCATTAAATTTAACCTTGCATTAAGGTCAGCACGGCTTCTTAGTAACTCTTGTATTTCATTGTATTTTGCAGCCATTATAATTCTCCTTTGGGGTACATTCTCTTGTAAAAGTATAATACAATTCTCCCCAACAGTCAATGCACCTTGGGGAACATTTTTGCATTTTAAAGCCTAATTCGTTCCCCAATAATAAATTTCAAACATATTATATCCTACTCAAGTTCTTTTATGAAATCCATTAACACCAACAAATTCCAAAACACCCCTTATCTCACACGCGGATAAGGGGTGTTTTTATTCATTAATTTTACTCTTTTTGAATTCGAGATACTTTATATAGTCAAGCACATCGCCACATTCCTCTTTTGTAAATGACTGCGGAAGAGAAACAGAGCGAATGTTTCGGTTGAACGAGAGCGGTTCGTCAATCAGACCGATGAGATAGTCAACCGACACATCAAAAAGTTTTGCAATGATTATTTTTGAATTATCGTCGGGGTCACTGCGGTTACATTCGTAAGATGATATTGTGTAGTGCGACACACCCAAAAGCTCCGCAAGCTGTGCCTGCGACACTCCGTGGTCTTTGCGAAGTTCCTGCAAGCGTTCACCAATCATAATATCACCTCATACCTTTAATAATTTAATTATAAATATTTTGCGAATTATAGTTTAAAATTATGAGAAATTTTAGAATTTTAATTGACAAGTGTGAAAATCTACATTATAATTCTCATATGAGCTGTGAATTTTCACAGTAATTTTAAGGAGGAATTATTTATGTATTGTCAAAAATGCGGCAAACAAATTGCTGACGGAAGTGTATTTTGTCAGCACTGCGGCGCACAAATAGGAAATGTTGTATCAGATAATTTTCTAATCAAAAATGCAAAATCAAAATTATAATGTACAGCATACCGAAAAGCATGAAGAACCAATAAAAAACAAAGAAGAATTTATTGCCGATTTCCGCGCAAAGCACCCTGAACGAATGGTATATATAGTTATATTTATTATTCTAGAAATTGTTTCAACAATCGTATTTATAATGAATGTATCATCTTATATAGATCATCACCGTGATGAAAATCTCACAGGTATGATGATTGCGGCATTTCTCGAAATAATTGCAATAATTTTTGCATGTGCAATTCAAAAAGTAAACGCATCGGCAAATAAAGCATTTGACAGTTATATTACAAAAGAAAGCCGCGAAAAAACGAATGTAAGTACAAAATGGCTGTGTCCGAAATGCGGAAATTCAAATCCTGCCAACATAAGATACTGCTCAAACTGTAGTTGTCAAAAGCCGAATTTTGAACCGATTTCAGCTCAAACCGATGTTTGGCAATGTCCAAAGTGTGGAAAGATAAATCAAAATTATGTCGGAACATGCGGTTGCGGCACAAGAAAGCCATAAAGCAACAGGCTGTACAGATTGCGTACAGCCTGTTCCTTTGTGTAGGTATTAAAATGTAGTGGAGAACCGTGTTCTCCACTACTAAACATTGGTAACTTTCTGACATCTATATAAATTTATTTTACATAAATTCTGTGCCTTTACTTGCGTGTGTCCGATTAACTCCGCTATATTTTCCGTTTTTCAATTTTTAACCCAATTTGAATCAATGTCCGTTCTCCGTAATTCTGATTACAACGGCGGTGACATCGTCCTCACGGTCGGCCTTACGGTGCTTTACCGCCTCGTCAACAACAGCCTTTGCAAGATCCTGGGTACTGCCCTCATTCCATGTGCGAATAAGCTTTTCGAGCCATTTGTCATCGCCCGTAATTACACCGTCTGATACCATAACAATCATATCCCCCGTTGTCAGATTTACCGTGTCGGTTGAAAATTTTATACCGTTTAGAATTCCTGCAGGGAGCGACGGCATTTCACGAACCGTTACCCTGCCGTTTTTCTTTACAAATGTTACGGGTGCGCCTGCCTTTTTGAAGGTGGTTTTGCCGGTGTAGAGGTCAACACTTGTGACATCAACCGTTGAAAGCGATTCGTCCTCACTTTTTACCATGAGGGCGGAGTTCACAATCTGCAAACAGCTGTCGGCTGAAAGTCCCGCCCTTAGCAGTCTTGTCATAACAGACGCCGCCATATTGCCGTCAACGGCAGCTCTGCCGCCCGTACCCATACCGTCACACACGAGCGCATAAGTTTTGCCGAAACCGTCATTGAAATAATTTATACAGTCACCGCAGAGCTTACCGTTGTCGGCGGTGTGCTGGTCGCTTCCGATTTCAACATCAAACACAGGCATTTCGCACATTGCAATACGGATTCTGTTGCCCTCACGGCTGATTGTCGGTAGGTCAAATCTTCTTCCGCAACAGCGTGAAATCTCACGCATAACCTCGCCCTTAGAAAGCTTTTCGGACTTATTCGAGAGCGTAAGTTCCACGCTCATTCTTCCGCCGTTTGACACAAGGCAGATGCACTCCTCAACAATTGCACCGAGGCTTGTGAGGGCGCTGATTACCCGTTGTGCAGATTCGTTATCGCACCGCATTGTGTTGCGAAATTCATCAGCCAAATCGTGGAGAATATCGCCGATTCCGGAAAACTGCCCTGCAACAACGCTCCGCACATCGGTAATCCTTTGTTGTGCCTCAAGCGCCGACTGATATTCACGGTAGTTTGCGTTCATTGAACGGGCAATTTCGCCTTTTTTACAGCAGTTTTTTACAAAAGATTTTTCAACATCTCTTTCGCCTATTGTGCCGTTCAATTCAAGATACTCTTCAAGCCTTGCAAAATCGTCACGGGTGACACCGCCCTTGTGTTCATAGCAGTACATTTTCAGTCCGCAGGTTTCGCAGACTTCATTTCTTGTACCCTCACAAACAGCGTCAAATGTTGGCGAATAGAGTTTTTTCATCTTTTCGGAAACTTTTGAGACATCGTTTTTCACATTGCCGACTGCCTTTGAGGCAAAGTCGAGTCGCATAACAATATTTTTTCGCAGAGCCTCTCCGAGCGATGTGTTTTTGTCGCTTGAAAACACGGGCGAAATCACATTGCCGACCTCTTTCGGAAGAACCATAAACACCGCACTTGCGGCAAGGCTTTCAACAAGCACACCAGACGGTGTTCCGAACTGCGAACCGAACGCAAGGCACATCACACCGTTTGAGATTACAAAGGCAATCGCACAACCCAATTTTCCGAGCTGTGAAAAAAGCCCCGCCATAAGTCCTCCGAATGCAAAACCGCCGCAGATGTAGCCGTTCTCTCTTGATGCAATGCTGAAAATCGCCCCTGTTGAAATTCCGCTGATTGCACCGCCCGTAACCGAGCCGTAGCGTGAACAGAGCAAAATGACGAGCATTGCAATAATTCTGCCGAGCGAGATATTTTGCCAAGCAATACTGCCGAAAGCCAGAATCAGGATACACCCCGACATAACCACGCTTGCGGTTTCCTGTTGCGAAAAAACTTCAAAACTTCTGTTGTCGCCTGCAAGGTGCAGTGCCGTGCTGATAAAATATGCCGCCGCACCTGCAATTACCGCCTCGGTTACGCAATCGGCAAAGGTTGTCAGCGTGCTTGTGCTTACGAAAAGTAACGAAACACCCGTTGCAAAAATCGGAACAAATGCCACAAGCGGAGCAAAAACCTTGCTTTTTGTAACCTTGTCAAGATCACCGAGCAGCCACCGCAGACCGCCTATTGCCGCCACAACGGCAAGGTATCGAAAGCTGTCCGAGGGTTTGAGCAAGACATAGCCGAATGCCGTGCCTAAGAGTGATGACAAAAGATATTTTCTCGGAACTGCCGCCGCAAATGACGCCCCGAACGGTGCAAGGCTTCCGAGAACCGCTCCCCGTGACACCAAAATTCCGCAGAGCAGACAACCTGCGTTTGTGAGCATTTTCCGCATAAAATCGCCCTGAACAGCGTCCTGTCTGCGAGCCAAAGTAGTTTTTGCTTCCATAAAAATCAACATCCCTTTAATGATTTACTTCTTTTGTATTTTATTATAGGATATTATGGGTAACAGTTTTGTCTTTTGTGAATGAGAATTTTTATATTCTTTTGTAGAAACAAAGCTTTGAAAAAACTTAATAAAGTAATTACGCAAAAGATTGTTCAACATTAAAAAAAGCCGTTGTTAAAATTCTGATTTTGCATTATAATGGAGTAAACCAAAGTGAAAGGACAAACAAAATGATTATAATGTCAGTTGACCTCGGAAAAGCACGCACAGGCATTGCCGTATGCGACAAAACCGAGTTTTTAGCGTCGCCATATACGGTTATTTTTGAAAAGTCACCGAAACAGTTGCTTGAAAAGGTGTCAAATACAGCCAAAGAAACAAAAGCCGAGCTTATTGTTGTGGGACTTCCGAAAAATATGGACGGCAGTGAGGGCGAAAGCGCACAGAATGCCAGAGCGTTTGCCGAAAATCTGAGCAATGAAACAGGCATTGAGTGCGTTATGCAGGATGAGCGTGGAACAACAATTACTGCTCACAATTTTCTCAACACCACAAATACAAGAGGAAAAAAGCGTAAAAATGTCGTTGACGAGGTTGCCGCCACAATAATTCTTCAGGATTATCTTGACAAAAGAAAATCGGGCTTAAACAGATAAAATTATAAAAGATTTACCCTTCCGATGATTTCGGAGGGTTATTTAATGTACATTTTGAGAATTTTATAACCTAAAATTCAAGCACGCCGCAGTTTTTCTCACTTGAAACTGCGGCGTGCTTTTAAGTTAAATGCTTTAGTACTTTTAAGTACTATAAAATCATTATATCACCCATTTATGATAAAGTCAATAGTACCGATAGATACTATACAGGGTGATAATATGTATTTTAAAAGACTGCGTGATTTGCGAGAAGATCATGATATGAAACAAAGTGAAGTTGCCGAATATTTAGGAATTCAGCAGACGGTCTATTCACGCTACGAAAGAGGATTTCAGTCAATTCCTGTTGAGCATTTAATTAAACTGGCTGATTTGTACAAAGTTTCCACAGATTACATTCTCGGCAGAAAATAGTTGCAAATTAAAGTCGGGCAGCAGATTTTCAATGCAAAATTTCTGTTCCCGACTTTTTTTATTTGTGATACGGCGAGCCGCCGTTCCCTGTTCGTGAAGACAGTTTGTAATGTAAAAAAACATATTATGCCCGAGCGAAAGTTTTTTAAAATTGAAAGTTGAAAATGGAAAATTGAAAATTGCGGTCGGGCAGACAGTTTGCAAACGAAAAAATACACGGTATGCACCATTTGGCACATACCGTGGTTTTTTATACATTATATGTTTTCAGTTAAATCAGAAGTCCATAATTTCATCGTCTTCAAGAGCAACGATAACATCGTCTGTATCGTCATTCTCAACGATTTCTGCCTCAGAATTACTCTCAAGCTGAACATCTGCATATCTCTGCATACCTGTACCTGCAGGGATAATCTTACCGAGGATAACATTCTCTTTAAGACCGACGAGCGGATCAACCTTACCCTTGATAGCGGCATCTGTAAGAACTCTTGTTGTTTCCTGGAATGATGCGGCTGAAAGGAAGCTGTCTGTTGCAAGAGCTGCCTTTGTGATACCGAGGAGGAGCTGAGTGAATGTTGCCTCACGAAGACCTTCTTCGCCATTGGCAATACGCTTTTTAATCTGCTCATTCTCGTAAAGAACTTCGTTCTTGTCGTAGGTCTGACCTGACATAAAGCCTGTGTCGCCTGCGTCCTCAACCTTAACCTTACGCATCATCTGACGAACGATAACCTCAATGTGCTTATCGTTGATTTCAACACCCTGTAAACGGTAGGTACTCTGTACTTCCGAAATAAGGTAGTTCATGACTGCCTCGGGTCCGAGAATATCGAGTATATCGTGCGGATTAACAGCACCGTCGGTAATCTTGTCACCCTTTTTGATGTGGTCGCCGTCAAATACCTTTACACGGAAACCGAAAGGAATGAGGTAAGCTCTTTCTTCGCCTGTTTCCTTGTTAAAGATAACAGCGTGCTTTGCGTTTTTGATTTCTTCAAAACGAACATCACCGTCGATTTCACTGATGATTGCAAGGCTCTTTGGTTTACGAGCCTCGAAAAGCTCTTCAACTCTCGGAAGACCCTGTGTGATATCTTCGGCAGATGCAACACCGCCGGTATGGAATGTTCTCATTGTAAGCTGTGTACCCGGCTCACCGATTGACTGAGCGGCAATAATACCGACAGCCTCACCGACAGTAACGGGCTGACGGTTGGCAAGGTTAGAACCGTAGCACTTACGGCAAGCGCCGTGTTTTGCACGACATTCAAGTACCGAACGAATCTTGATGTGGTCAACACCCGAATTAACGATGATGTCAGCCTCTTTGTCGCCCATCATAACATCCTTTGAAACAAGAACATTACCGTTAGAATCGCAGAAGTCATCAAGGAGATATCTTCCGATAAGACGCTCGTGGAGTCCCTCGATAACATTTGATTCGCCTGCTTTGATGTCAAAGATTTCAAGACCTTCTGTAGTACCGCAGTCCTCTTCACGGATAATAACTTCCTGTGATACATCAACAAGACGGCGGGTAAGGTAACCTGAGTCGGCTGTACGAAGAGCTGTATCGGCAAGACCTTTACGAGCACCACGAGATGAAATAAAGTACTCCAAGATGTTAAGGCCTTCACGGTAGTTAGCTCTGATAGGAATTTCGATTGTTTTACCTGATGTATTGGCGATAAGACCACGCATACCTGCAAGCTGTCTGATCTGGCTCATACTACCACGGGCACCTGAGTCAGCCATCATGAAGATTGGGTTGTAGCGGTCAAGGTTTTTCTGGAGGGCATCGGTTACATCGTTAGTAGCCTTTTCCCAGATACGAAGAACTTCTTCGTAACGCTCCTCGTTTGAACGAAGACCCATCATAAACTCATCACGAATAACATCAACTTCCTTCTCTGCCTCGGCAATAATCGCCTTCTTCTGAGGAGGAATAACTGCGTCACAAACGGCAACGGTAATAGCACCCTTTGTAGAATACTTATAGCCCTGTGCCTTAATGTGGTCAAGAACAACGCTTGTTCTTACCGGACCGTGAATTTTGATACATTTATCAATAATCTTCTTAAGACCCGATTTACCAACGAGGAAGTCAACCTCAAACTTGAATCTGTTTTCGGGGATACTTCTGTCGATAAAGCCGAGATCCTGAGGAATAGGATTGTTAAAGATAATCTTACCGATTGTTGTGTCTACAATACCGGATTCGATTTTTCCGTCAATTTCAAGCTCACGGCGAACCTTGATTTTTGAGTGAAGCTCGATGACGCCTGTCTGATAAGCCATCATAACCTCATCAACATCACGGAATACCTTTCCTTCGCCTCTCTCACCGTCCTTATCAAGTGTAAGGTAGTAAGAACCGAGGATCATATCCTGTGTAGGAACTGTAACAGGCTGACCGTCAGAAGGCTTGAGAAGGTTGCCTGCTGCGAGCATAAGGAATCTTGCTTCTGCCTGTGCCTCTGCCGAAAGAGGTACATGGACAGCCATCTGGTCACCGTCAAAGTCAGCATTATATGCTGTACAAGCGAGCGGATGAAGTTTAAGAGCACGACCTTCAACAAGAACAGGCTCAAATGCCTGAATACCAAGACGGTGAAGTGTTGGAGCACGGTTGAGGAGAACGGGGTGTCCCTTGATTACAACTTCAAGTGCGTCCCAAACATTGTCCTTTGCACGCTCGACAGCTTTTCTTGCTGATTTGATATTCTGCTCTGCTTTAGTTTCAACAAGGCGTTTCATAACGAACGGCTTGAAGAGTTCAAGTGCCATTTCCTTAGGAAGACCGCACTGATACATTTTGAGTTCAGGTCCTACAACGATAACCGAACGGCCTGAGTAGTCAACACGCTTACCGAGAAGGTTCTGACGGAAACGGCCCTGCTTACCTTTAAGCATATCCGAAAGTGACTTGAGGGCACGGTTGTTAGGTCCTGTAACAGGTCTGCCTCGTCTGCCGTTGTCGATGAGTGCGTCAACGGATTCCTGAAGCATTCTCTTCTCGTTGCGGATGATGATTTCAGGTGCGTTAAGCTCAAGGAGCTTTTTAAGTCTGTTGTTACGGTTGATAACTCGGCGATAGAGGTCGTTAAGGTCACTTGTTGCAAAACGACCGCCGTCAAGCTGAACCATAGGACGGATATCCGGCGGAATTACTGGAACAACATCGAGAATCATCCACTCGGGACGGTTGCCCGACATTCTGAAGCTTTCAACAACATCAAGTCTTTTAAGGAGTCTGACTCTCTTCTGACCCGATGCAGTTTCGAGTTCTTCTTTAAGTGAAGCGGAAAGAGCATCAAGGTCAATCTCGGCAAGGAGCTTTTTGATTGCCTCGGCACCCATACCTGCTTCAAAGTCGTTTTCATACTTCTCACGCATATCATTGTACTCACCCTCGGTAAGGCACTGATACTTTGCAAGGTCACGGCAGTCGCCGGGATCTGTTACGATGTACTGTGAGAAATAGAGTACATTCTCCAAAAGCTTGGGAGAAATATCAAGCATAAGGGCAATTCTTGAAGGAATTCCCTTGAAATACCAAATGTGCGACACGGGAGCGGCAAGCTCAATGTGTCCCATACGCTCTCTTCTGACCTTTGAACGGGTTACTTCAACACCGCAACGGTCACAGATTTTACCCTTAAAACGGATTCTCTTGTATTTACCGCAGTGACATTCCCAGTCCTTTGTCGGTCCGAAAATGCGTTCGCAGAACAAGCCGTCTCTTTCAGGCTTGAGAGTACGATAGTTAATTGTCTCGGGCTTTTTAACTTCGCCGTAAGACCATTCTCTCATCTGCTCAGGAGAAGCAAGTCCGATTTTAATTGAGTCAAAAACATTATTATCTATCATTGCATTTCCTCCTTACATATCGTCACTGCCAAAGTCATCGCTGAAATCATCCGATGTATAGCTGTCCTCTTCAACATCGGCAAGTGAATCGTCAAACATATTGCCTTCTTCGCCGCCCTCGTCAAGAGTGTAGCCGTCCATTGATGTCATTACATGGTCTTCTTCAAATTCCGGATTTGTTGCATCAACAATATCCTCGTCCTCATCAAACTTCTGCTTAATGTCAATTTCTTCACCGTCAGAGTTAAGAACACGAACATCAAGTGAAAGTGACTGGAGTTCCTTAATAAGAACTCTGAATGACTCAGGAATACCCGGAGCAGGAATATTCTGACCTTTAACGATAGCCTCGTAGGTCTTAACACGGCCGACAACATCGTCCGACTTAACTGTAAGAATTTCCTGAAGTGTATAAGCAGCGCCGTAAGCCTCAAGTGCCCAAACTTCCATCTCACCGAAACGCTGACCGCCGAACTGGGCTTTACCGCCGAGTGGCTGCTGTGTAACGAGAGAGTAAGGACCTGTGCTTCTTGCGTGGATTTTTTCATCAACGAGGTGATGGAGCTTGAGGTAGTACATATAACCTACTGTTACAGGGTTATCGAAACGCTCGCCTGTACGGCCGTCAACAAGCCATGTCTTACCGTCCTCGCTGTAACCTGCGTCTTTAAGACACTGGAAAATGTCCTGCTCATGAGCGCCGTCAAATACAGGAGTCATAATCTTCCAGCCAAGCGCCTTTGCGGCATAACCGAGGTGAACCTCAAGAACCTGACCGATGTTCATACGAGAAGGTACGCCCAACGGGTTAAGTACGATGTCAAGCGGAGTACCGTCAGGAAGGAACGGCATATCTTCCATTGGGAGAATTCTTGAAACAACACCCTTGTTACCGTGACGACCTGCCATCTTATCGCCTACGCTGATTTTTCTCTTGAGTGCAAGGTAAACTCTTACAACCTTGTTTACACCGGGCTGGAGTTCGTTTCTGCTGTCTGCACGGGTAAACACCTTAACATCAACAACAGTACCGCATTCACCGTGAGGCACACGAAGAGATGTATCTCTGACTTCTCTTGCCTTTTCACCGAAGATTGCACGAAGGAGTCTTTCCTCGGCTGTAAGCTCTGTTTCACCCTTTGGAGTTACTTTACCGACAAGGATATCGCCTGCTTTAACCTCAGAACCGATCTGAATGATACCGTCCTCGTCAAGATACTTGAGAACATCTTCACCTACATTCGGGATATCTCTTGTAATCTCTTCGGGTCCGAGCTTTGTATCTCTTGCCTCTGTGTCATATTCTTCAATGTGAATTGATGTATAAACATCATCACGAACGATTTTTTCGTTGATAAGAACAGCATCCTCGTAGTTGTAACCTTCCCATGTCATAAAGCCGATGAGAGCGTTCTTACCGAGAGCAACTTCACCGTTTTCGGTAGCGGGACCGTCTGCGAGAACTTCGCCCTTCTTAACTCTCTGTCCTCTTGACACGATAGGACGCTGGTTAATACATGTACCCTGGTTAGAGCGGAGGAACTTGATAACCTCAAAGTCCTGAACTCTGCCCGAGTCATACTGTACACGAATGTTACGGGCGTCAACGCTCATAACGATACCGTCTTCCTCAGCGAGGATACAAACGCCTGAGTCTGTACCTGCCTTGTACTCCATACCTGTACCGACGATAGGAGCTTCACTGCGGAGAAGCGGAACTGCCTGACGCTGCATGTTCGCACCCATGAGAGCACGGTTTGCGTCATCGTTTTCAAGGAACGGAATCATAGCCGTAGCAACAGATACAACCATCTTAGGAGATACATCCATGAAGTCGAATCTTTCGGGAGAATACTCTACGAACTCGTCACGGTAACGACCTACGACTCTTGAATGAACAAATCTGCCGTTTTCATCAAGCGGTTCGTTAGCCTGTGCAACAGCGTAGTTATCCTCAACATCGGCTGTCATATAAACAACCTCGTCGGTTACAACGCCTGTTTCCTTGTCAATTTTACGATAAGGAGCTTCGATAAAGCCGTACTTGTTGATACGGGCAAATGAAGCAAGATATGAGATAAGACCGATGTTAGGACCTTCAGGAGTTTCAATAGGACACATTCGGCCATAGTGTGTGTAGTGTACGTCACGAACCTCAAATCCTGCACGATCTCTTGAAAGACCGCCCGGACCGAGGGCTGAAAGACGACGCTTGTGGGTAAGCTCTGCAAGTGGGTTACCCTGATCCATAAACTGTGAAAGCGGTGAAGAACCGAAGAATTCTTTAATTGCCGCTGTTACGGGACGGATATTGATGAGTGAGTTAGGTGAAAGTGACTCCATATCCTGTGACTGGGTTGTCATTCTCTCTCTTACAACTCTTTCAAGACGGGAGAAACCGATTCTGAACTGGTTCTGAAGAAGTTCGCCTACGCAGCGGATTCTTCTGTTGCCGAGGTGGTCGATATCATCTGTGTTACCGACACCGTGAGCAACACAGTTGAGGTAGTTGATTGTTGCAAAGATATCGTCAACCGTGATGTGGTTAGGAACAAGCTCATCTGCACGGCTTCTGAGCATTTCCTTGAGGTCATCCTCATTCTCACAGGAATCAAGAATTTCGCAAAGAACATCAAAACGAACATTTTCCTTGATATCACACTCTGCTTCTGCGTCAAAATCAACATAGCAGGCGATGTCAACCATACCGTTTGAAATAACCTTAACGATTGTTTCATCGGCAGCCTTTACATAGGCAATCTTAACACCTGCGTTTTCGATTTCAAAAGCCTTTTCCTTTGTGATTTTTTCATCACGAAGAGCCATAACCTCGCCTGTGCGTGGGTTGGCAATCGGCTCTGCAAGAACCTGACCTTCAAGACGGTTTGCAATACCGAGCTTTTTATTGTATTTATATCTGCCTACTCTTGACATATCATAACGACCGGGGTCAAAGAACAGGTTGTTTATGTGTGTCTGCGCACTGTCAACTGTCGGAGGCTCAGACGGACGGAGCTTTTTGTAAACCTCGATAAGACCTTCTTCAACATTTGAAGCGGCATCCTTTTCGATAGTAGCTCTCATTCTTTCGTCGTCACCGAAATAGTCGAGAATTTCGGCATCCGTGCCAAGACCGAGTGCTCTGATGAATGATGTAACGGGAAGCTTACGGTTCTTATCAATACGAACATAAAAAACATCGTTTACATCGGTTTCATACTCAAGCCATGCACCACGATTCGGGATAACTGTTGTTGAATACAGTTCCTTACCGGTTTTATCGTGATCCATTTTATAGTAAACGCCCGGGCTTCTTACAAGCTGTGAAACGATAACACGCTCAGCACCGTTGATAACGAATGTGCCGCTTGCGGTCATCAGCGGGAAATCGCCCATAAATACATTGCTCTCTTTGATTTCACCCGTTGACTTGTTCAAAAGTCTTGCGGTTACTCTGAGAGCAGCTGAATATGTTGCATCACGAACCTTACACTCAATTACGCTGTAGTTCGGGTGATCAACATCAAGTGTGTAGTCGATAAAATCGAGAACAAGGTTGTCCTGATAATCGGTAATGCCCGAAACATCTTTAAATACTTCTTTAAGACCTTCGTCAAGCAACCATTTGTATGACGCTTTCTGAATGTCGATAAGATTAGGCATATCAATTACTTCATCGATTTTACCAAAACTCATTCTTTCGGTGTTGCCAAGCTTTACGGGTTTGACATTAACCATAGGCGTATCACTCCTTAAAAAATCTATGAAACGGGGCAAGCGGTACTGAAAATCTGCTCATAAAAAGCTCTTGACACAAAAGGATTTTTGTGATAATATCCCCTTGTCGGATAAAGTTTTTTGCTGATTTTCCCGACCTCTTCGGTACATATCCCCATTATGGTACATTTTATTATTCTATATTGAAATAATCAATAAGTCAAGAGAATTTTCGGATTTTTTTCGGATTTTACTGACTTTTTTATATTTTTACAGGTTTTATTTCCCGAAAAGAATTATTTTTCTTTTCGGGCTATTTTTTACATCTCAATGCAACACCCGACACGGTGTATGATTTTAAACAGCGTGGGTAAACCACCATTCACCTATACCGTCAGTCGCAAGGCTACCGTTTGTTTTGGTTGAACAGCCAAAATAAACAAGCCAATTTTTTGTAAATATTTGTAAATATGAATTTTATATAATAAATGCTTTGGATTAAGTCGAACCGATTTTACAATCGTTTCGATTGGCGAACACGGTTCACCGCTACAGTACTACAATCGCTTTGCGGAATTTATAAAGCTTGTTTTTAAATATAATTTCTACTATTAGCAACTGGAATCTGAGTAAAAAATTACGGCATAACCGAAATTTAATCGGTTATGCCGTTTTTATGTTTATGTACCTGAACACCCTTATTCTCGTTTTGACTTTAGATAGTTTTCAAAGGCTTCTTTGATAACTGAATGTTTTTCGTCTTTATCTGCATCACTGTTCCAATCTGTTCCATCTGTTGCGTTTTTTATCATATATGAAGTGCTCCACTCCTTAATATCGTGGTCATATATATCATAAGTTATTTTCTCCATTGTACCATCGTCAACATTAAGATAATAACCGCATCCATAATAACCTCCGATTGGGTAATTGATGTAAAATGCCATTTGTTCTCCGTTGGCAAAATTATAAAAGCTGATTTTGTCGATTGAAAATGTTTTTCCGCTATCATCCTTTGTAACATCCCAATTTTCAATATTATCATAAACAAGTTCAATATATTTAGCATCAGCGTCTGTAATCACGACGGAGCTTTCTGTATTTTCTACTTTTCCGCAGGCAGAGGTCAGTAAAATAATAAACATAGCTGTTATTAAAATAATAAGTTTTTTCATTTTGGTTTTACCTCTCCACATCCGCAAGAGCCAACATAGTTTTGATTTTCTCTGCCACAATTTGGGCATATCCAAACATCTGCTCTATGCACACTTTTATTTATCTTATTACTGTTTCCGGTTATAACATATGGTTTCTCACAAGAACAACGAGCACAATACAAACTGGTTCCGTCATTATACGCACCACATTTTTGACAGTGCCAAGAAGAATTTCTTTGATTTGATGAATCATTAATCATACGATATTTATTATATTCCTGTTCAGCAGTTGAATCATATTTTTTATTGCACAAGCAAATATAATTGCAATCACTTCTATGAATACAGATATAATCATTCCAATAAGATTATCATCACGATGATGATCGATATAACTTGAAACATTCATAATAAAAACAATCGTTGCAACGATTTCAAAAATTATAAAAAGTACAGTATATACCATTCGTTCAGAATGTTTTGCTCTATAATCACTAATAAATTCTGCTTTGCTTTTGGTATGCTCTGTGCTTTGTCTTTGTACAACAAAATTATTTCTTGATACCATCTCTCCATTTATTTTACTTCCGCAGTATTTGCAAAAATCACTTTCATCATCAATTTGTTTCCCACACTTTTGACAATACATAATTCTCTCCTCAATTCATAATATATTATTTGTTGCTTTAATTTGTTTTTTCAACAATGTTCAATTAACGATTACAATAAGATTATATACTATAGTATAGGCATTGTCAACACTATAGTGCATATTTTATGCTTTTTATTACATTGTGTGCAAAATAAATGTGTATTAGTATAATTAAAAAGTACCCTAAAGAGCAGGATGAAGCATATGGAACGCACCGAACTTAACAAAAAGATAGGACAAAACATTCGGAAATATCGTTTAAAAATTGATATCAGCCAAGAAAATCTTGCTATGTCGGCAGGTCTTTATCCTGCATATCTCGGCAGACTTGAACGAGGTGAAAAGTGTCCCACAATAGACACACTGTATAAAATATCCTGTGCGCTCGGTATAACAATCAATGAACTTATTTGTTTTGATTCCAAAATCAACTCATCGCCAACTAATAATCAGGCAAAAATGCGAATTGAAGAAGCGTTAAAACAAATTCCTGACACACAACAATTGCGAATTGCAGAAATTGTTGAAAATATCGCAGTCATAATAAAAGAAGAAAAAATCAGTAGTAGCGGCAGTCAGTGACCACCGCCATTGCAGAAATTTTATGTTTTAACAAAATATTATGGTGTAATGAGAATTATGTATTCATTTGTAGCGGCGAACACGGTTCGCCAATTGATTTGTGTGCAAACACAAATCAAGCAAAACCAATTTTTTGGTCAATAGCAAATATAAATTTCATATAACAAACGATTTGTATTAAGTCGAACCGATTTTACAATCGTTTCGATTGGCGAACACTGTTCGCCGCTACAGTATAACAATTGCTTTGTGGGATTTATCAAATTCGTTTTAACATATATTTTCTACCATTACCTGCGGGCGTCCAATGAACGCCCCTACATTTAAACAACAACTTTAACACAAACAAAAACAGTCGGGAAGACATTGCTTTGCATTTTGCAAACTGTCTTCCCGACATTCATTTTCAATTTTCAATTTTAAATTTTTAATTACTTGCCCTTCCCCATATCATCATATCTGTCCAGAAACGAAACTTTATTATCGCCTTGTTTATATGAAATAATCGTGTCGAGGTTGACATTTTCAACGCTGTGGAAAATGTTGCTTTCAATCTGGGGATTGATTTTCTTCAGATTTGCTATAAGCTGTTTTATTTCCTGTCGTTTTGAGCCTGTGTTGCTGTTTGGGGAACAGGTTGTGCAGGTGTCCGTAAAACGGCACGCACATTGAATGAAATTCAGCTTGTTGTAATCTCGCCAATGCTTGATTTCAGCCTCACGAACGAGGTAGAGAGGGCGGATAAGTTCCATTCCCTCATAGTTTGTGCTGTGGAGCTTCGGCATCATCGTCTGAACCTGACCGCCGTAGAGCATACCCATAAGAATAGTTTCTATAACATCGTCATAGTGATGACCGAGTGCGATTTTGTTACAGCCAAGCTGCTTTGCCTTTTTGTAGAGATAACCTCTCCTCATTCTTGCGCAAAGGTAGCAGGGATATTTGTCAACATTGTAAACAGAATTAAAAATATCTGTTTCAAAAACAGTTATCGGAATGTTCAGCCTACGGGCATTGCTCTCGATTACATCACGATTTTCAACGCTGTAGCCCGGGTCCATTACAAGAAAAACAAGCTCAAACGGAAATTTATTGTGTCTTTTCAACTCCTGAAAAAGCTTTGCCATCAGCATTGAATCCTTACCGCCCGAAATGCAGACGGCAATTTTATCGTTCGGCTCAACAAGCTTGTACTCGATTATCGCCGCAGTAAATCTGCTCCAAATCGTCTTGCTGAACTTTTTGCGGATGCTCTTTTCAACATCGGTTGCATAGTCCTCATTCTCGAATTGACTTCTCAACCAACTGTAATAACCGCCCTCAAGATTCACGGCATTGAACCCGTCATCACGCAGATTTTCTGCAAGCTCGTCACTTATCTGACCGCTTTTGCAACAGAGGACAACAAGCTTGTCTTTTGGCAAAAGTGAATTATCCTCTTTGATTTTTGCAAGCGGAATATTCTTTGCTCCGTCAATGTGGCCGTATTCAAACGAAATTTCATCTCGGATATCGACAAGAGTATATTCCTCGTCAAGCTTTCTCACCTGTTCTATTGTAATCTGATTGTTTTCCGATTTAAACATTCATAACCCTTCAATCTCTGTTTTTGCTGTTTTTTATTGCAACAATTGTTATATCGTCAAATTGCTCCGCATTTTCGGTAAAGTCAGTCAAAGCGTCATAAACTCCGTCACACACACCTTTTGCAGTCTGTTCGGCATTTTGACAGGCAGACACAAGTCTATCGTTGCCGAAAAATTCATTATCCGCATTTGTTGCCTCATTCACACCGTCGGTGTAAAGGCAGATTATATCGCCGTTTCCAAATTCAGCGCTGTTCACAACATATCTTGCATCATCAAACACACCGAGCATTATACACGGCTTACATTCTAAGAATTCAGCCTTGCCGTTGCACACCGTAACAGGCTTGTTATGACCTGCATTTATGTACAAAAAGCTGTCGCTGTTTTTGTCAAAAATCACGGCAAATGCAGTTACAAACATTCCCTCGGGATTTGACGAACAGAGTTCCCTGTTGATTTCTTCAAATGCCCTGTCGGGTTCTGCATTTTCGGTCATTTTTTCGTGGATAAGAGTTTTTGCAAAAGCCATAAACATTGCCGCCGCAACGCCCTTGCCCGACACATCGCCGACTACGGCACATATTCTGCCGTCAGGCAATGCAAAGCAATCGTAAAAATCGCCGCCTACCTGTCTTGCAGACTCCATTCTTGCCGAAACATCAAAACAATCGGCAAAGACAACATTCTTTTCTCTCGCAATTATTCCGTACTGAATCCGCCTTGCAACCTCAAGCTCGGTTTCATTCTTAGCCTTTTCACTCGCAAGGGCGGAATTTTTTTCAACATAAGTTTCTACATCGTGAGCCATATCGTTGAAATAATCAGCCAAAAGCTGAATTTCATCGTCAGAGCCGAGTTTTATCGGCACAAACGCTTTCTTTGTATTTGTGCCGTCAGCCTTGTCGGAAAAATATCCTCGAATTTTTTCAAAAATCAAAAGTATCGGATTATACATCTTTTTTCTGACAAACCGCATTACAAGTAAGAATACAATTGCCAGCACAACAAACAACGCAAGAACTCGCATTGCAGTATAAAAAATGATTTCCGTATAAATCTGCGTCAGCGAATAGTCCGCACCGATTAACGCAACAGGATTGCCGTCCTTGCCTTGAATCGCTGAAAATGCCGTGTAAAAACTGCCGAAGCTGTCGTTCTGATATTCGTAAGCCGTGACAAGGTTAGGATTTTCCCACGCCTCTTTTTCAGCGTCCCACAAGCTGTGGTCAACCTCTGCACCTGCACTTCTCACATTTAAAACATTCTCTTTTTCGCTGTCATCATCGGCAACAGTCATAACATATGTAACCTTGTTTTCGTCAAAATTCGGAATGTAAATGTACATATATTCAAGGTGATTCGTCTGACAAATCCACCTCAAGGTCTTAACGGCTTTCCGATATTCTTCGGAATCGGGATTATCAAGCAATGCGTTTATATTGCAGCGTTCAAAAGTTTCTGTTGCAACCTTTGACGCACTTTCGGTCAGCTGTCGTGTAAACCGCCTTGTGCGCTGAATGTTTTCAATGCAATTGAGCGTACCCGAAACAATCACCGCCAAAATAAACAGCACAAGTATGTGAAAGAAAAGCCTTTTGAAAATCGACTTTTTGACTTTTATTTTGCCGATTGGTTTTTCGGATTTTTTCATTAACAGTCACCGCTTTCTTTCCACACACTTTTCATCTTGTATTTTAACACGAATGTATGATAAATGCAAAACATAATAAATGTCATAAAGTAATTGTCAACCCGTAGCGGCGAACCGTGTTCGCCGCTACAAACAATCCATAATTTTCATCACATCAAAACATTTTAATAAAACAAATAGTTTCATCAATGCGGGCGTCCAATGAACGCCCCTACGGGTTTGCGGCATTTATAAAATTTGTTTTGGCATACAATTTCTGCCTTTACCTGCGGTCGCAAGGCTACCCCTACAAGTATACATTTACTTTCATATAAAGCAATATAAAACAAAAATTGCATCAATGCCGTATTCGGGCATCTGATGCAATTCCTTTATCCGAGTATCTTCTCGAATAGATTGCGGTGGCACACCGCCGACCACAATTTTCCATTTTTAATTAAGCAAAAACAGCCGACTGCTTTGCAATCGACTGTTTAATAATCAGATTATATATCAATTACCATCTTGCGTCAAGTTCGGCTTTGGTGGCTCTTTTTTTCTTCTTGCGACATATCTTGAATATCTTGAAAGCTTTCTGTCACGAAGGAAGAATACAAAAGCGATTGCGCCGAGGATAACTGCAACAAGCACAAACCAAAGACCTACATTTGCGGATCTCTGAACTGCGGCAACAAGAGTCGGTGTGCTTGCGGCATTTGACTTTGCAAGAGCCTTGTCGGCAGATTTTACGGACTGAACGGCAACGCTTGACGCTGTGTCCGAGTAGTTCTGATTCTTTTCATTTGAAAGAATGAACTGCGATGCACCTGTTGAAGAAGGCATCTCAATCGGAGCGGCTGAAACCGCCGGAGAAACCTCACCGCTTACAACCTCTGTTTTGGGGTTTGCAACTGCGTTGTCGCTGAACAGTGCGTTGTATGTTTTCTCATCAACAATACCTGTTGAATCGAGTGAATTCTGATTCTGGAAATTTGCAACGGCCTGCGCTGTATATTCACCGTAGTAGCCTGTTGCATCCATTGCAAAGTAGCCGAGCTTTATAAGCTGCTGCTGAATTGCAGTTACTTCATCGTTTTCGTCACCGTTCTGATACTGAACTGCCTCTGTTACAGGCTCTGTTGTCGCCTCTGTGGGAGCAGTTGTTTCTTCTTCGGGCTTGTCCTCAGTCTTTGTTGTTGTATCGGCTTTTGGAGCTTCGGGAGCATTCTCCGAATAAAGTGTATTTCTCGAATCGCCTGCAATACCGTCAACTGTAAGACCTGCGGCTTTCTGGAATGCCTTATAAGCCTCTTCTGTTGCGTCACCGAAGTAACCGTCAACTGCACCGTCATAATAGCCGAGGTCAGCAAGTCTTTGCTGAATCTTCTTTACCTCAGCACCCGATGAACCGTTCTTGTAAACACTCGGTGTGTTGCTTGAAGATGATGAGCTGCCTGATGAACTTGAAGAACCTGATGAGCCTGACGAGCTTGAACCCGATGAACTGCTTGAAGAAGTGTTTGAAGGAGTCTTGCTCGATCTGCCCTGTGAATCAAAGTAATATGTAGTACCGTCAATTGTTCTTGAAGTATTTACAATGTACTCGCCGTTTTCGTAGTAGTAGTAGTTGCCGTTAAAGCTTTCCCAACCGTTTGTTACATATGAAACTGCGGCAAGCTTGAACCAGTATGTCCAATTGTTATAACCGCCGATTGCCTCGTAGCAAACACCGTATTCATCACCTCTTGCGTCAACCTCCATACCGTTGCCGACATAGACACCGACATGACCGGGACGCCAAAGTCCAAGACCGTGAACATTAGGAATGCCTGCGCTTACCGAACCTGTTTCGGTAGCTGTTTCAAGCTGTGGATTACCGCATCTTTCGCCGCCGGCATATGAATAGATAAGACCTGAACAGTCAACTGCTCCGGGGGTTGAACCGCCGTAAACATATGACCATCCGCTGTTATAGGCATTGAGTGCCCATTCTGCAAGACCTGCACCCGTGCCTTTTGCACCGGCAGAAAATGAAGAACCGAATACGCATACACTTGAAAGTGTGAGAACACTCAGAATGATTGCAGTAATCTTTTTTATTCTCTGCATCGTTAATTACCTCCATTTTTTCAGAGAGTCAAAGCTCTTACAGAAAATAACGACCGACTTAAAGTACAGTCCGTTTTAATCTGTACGGAAGATTTGACCGAAAAATTGTTACCAAATCTGACAGTAAATTACAAATCAGGTTACACCTTGATAACAACATTGTAACCATTATAGCATCACTCTTTTAAAAAATCAACCCCAAAACCTGTATTTTTTGCTAATTCAGAAAATTTGATGCAGTTTCACTCACAAAATCTTCATTTCAAGCACCAAATTAAAGCGAATTATTACAAAATTTGTAACCTTTTGTAATATTTACAGCGTACCGTCAACATAAATTTCGCATCAAAAAAGCAGCTCCCGCACCAAGCATTTGGAGCGGGAGCTGCTTTTATTCGGTTTCCGTAATACAATTATGAAAAAAACAGAGGAGAGAAAATTTCAAAATGAAATTTTGCTGAGTAAAATATGAATTAAAAATACATTTATACGGCATTACTGGTATTCGCAAACACTTGCCCATTTGAGAAGGAACTCTCTCTCTTCGGGTTTGCCCTTAACAGACTGTGATGCGGCTACAATCGGAAGCCAGCGGTCAACATATTGACGGGCTGTGTCGGTCTTTGTGCAGAAAAGCTTCATATACTTTTCTGCAAGCTCTTCCTGATGATTCAAACGGAACAAGAGGTAAGTTCTTGCGGCATCGGCTGAACCGTTACCCTGTGTTGCGTGTGACCAGTCAATAACATACGGTGTACCCGACTCGTCAATGATAACATTACTCGGGTTGAAATCGCCGTGACAAACCTTTGTGTGGTTCGGCATACCGTTAAGACGGGTTTCAAGCTCATATCTTGTTGTTGCGTCAAGGTCGGTTTCGCTGATTTTGCGTTTCATCTTATCCTTGAGTTTGTTAAGCAACGGTGCTTTTTGGCTGAGGATTTTAACCTGAATGTCAACAAAGAGATTGAGGTATTCGTCCTCTTTTTCGGGATGCTCTGCCATAAGCTCCGCAAGAGTTTTGCCCTCGATGAAGGTGGAGATGATTGCCCATTTTCCGTCAATCTTTGTAACCTCTTCAATTTTCGGAATATTGAGTCCTGTTTCCTCAACTCTCGCCTGATTAAGAGCCTCGTTAAGAATATCTGATTTCGGATAACACTCGTCAAAAACTTTGGCGGCAAGCGCACCGTCTTTATAAACTACCTTGTTCTCTCTTTTTGCAAGAACTGTATCTAATTTCATAATAAAGCCCCTTTCGCTTTAAAATATTTTAAAATATTAAAAATTCATCAAGCAATCTTTCATTGCTTCGGTTATATTATACAACAATTTCAGGGGTTAGTACAGTGTAAAAATAACAAAATAATTTTAATTTTCTTTGTGCATTTAGCAAATACAAATAAATTATTTTTACCTTTCAAACAAAAAGAGCAAGATATTTTATGCGAAGTGCATAAAAATTCGTTAAACTTTTAACTAAATATTTGTGAAATTTTTAACATTCTTTTGTGCATTGTGCATAATGGTTTGTAATATTAAAAGCATATTACACCCAAGAGGAAGTTTATTTAAATTGAAAGTTGAAAATGGAAAATTGCGGTATTATCCATATACAACAAAACACCCTGCCACGGGGGCAGGGTGTTTTGTAATTATGCTTTACGAGATAGATTAAACAGTCTCGCTGTTGTTGCCATAGTAAGCATTGAGGTACATCTGCTTGATTTCCTTGAAGAGCGGATATCTTGGGTTTGCACCTGTGCACTGGTCATCAAATGCCTGCTCTGTCATAGCGTCAAGACGGTTGAGGAAGTCCTCTTCGTCCGGAACATAATCCTTGATAGAGTTCTTGATGCCAACTCTTGCCTTGAGGTCGTTAACAGCCTTGATAAGGTTTTCAACGCTCTCTGTATCGTTCTTGCCGCCGAGGCCGAGGTAACGAGCTACTTCAGCATAACGAGCGAGTGTGTGCGGGTGATCATACTGTGGGAATGTACCCATCTTAGCAGGAACTTCTGCTGAGTTGAATCTGATTACCTGCTCAAGCATAAGTGCGTTAGCAATACCGTGCGGTACATGATGGAAAGCACCGAGCTTATGAGCCATTGAGTGACAAACACCGAGGAATGCGTTAGCGAATGCCATACCTGCCATTGTAGCAGCGTGAGCAACCTTCTCACGAGCAACAGGTTCGTTCATACCGTTGTCATAGCAAGCAGGGAGATACTCGAAGATAAGCTTGAGTGAACGGAGTGCAAGACCGTCTGTGAAATCTGTAGCCATCATTGAAGCGTAAGCCTCAAGTGCATGAGAAACAGCGTCGATACCTGATGCAGCTGTAAGTCCCTTAGGACCGCTCATCATGTTGTTAGCATCAACGATTGCCATTTTAGGCATAAGCTGATAGTCAGCAAGCGGATACTTAACGCCTGTATTCTGGTCTGTGATAACTGCGAAAGGAGTAACCTCAGAACCTGTACCTGATGATGTTGGGATAGCAATGAAGTATGCCTTCTCACCCATCTTCGGGAATGTGTAAACTCTCTTACGGATATCGCAGAAACGCATAGCCATATCCTGGAAGTCAACTTCCGGATGCTCATAGAGAACCCACATAATCTTGCCGGCATCCATTGCTGAACCGCCGCCGAGTGCGATAATGCAGTCAGGCTCAAACTTACGCATAGCCTCTGCACCCTTCTGAGCTGAAATAAGTGATGGGTCAGGTTCAACATCTGCGAATGTTGTATATGTGATGCCCATTTCATCGAGCTTGTCTGTGATTGGCTTTGTGTAGCCATTCTTATAAAGGAATGAGTCAGTAACGATGAATGCTCTCTTCTTACCCATTACATCCTTGAGTTCCTGAAGAGCTACAGGCATACAGCCCCTCTTGATATAAACCTTTTCAGGTGCTCTGAACCAAAGCATATTTTCTCTCCTCTCGGCAACTGTCTTAATATTGATAAGGTGCTTGCAACCAACATTCTCAGAAACAGAGTTGCCGCCCCATGAACCACAGCCGAGTGTGAGTGAAGGAGTAAGCTTGAAGTTGTAAAGGTCACCGATACCGCCCTGTGAAGAAGGTGTGTTAACAAGGATACGGCAAGTTTTCATTCTTGATGCGAACTCGTCAATCTTTGCTCTTTCGTTTACAGCGTCAACATAAAGTGAAGATGTGTGACCGTAACCGCCGTCAGCAATAAGATGCTCAGCCTTTGCAATAGCATCTTCAAAATCTTCAGCCTTGTACATAGCGAGTACAGGAGAAAGCTTCTCGTGAGCAAACTCTTCGCTGATGTCAACTGATTCTACCTCACCGATAAGAACCTTTGTTTCCTCAGGAATTGTTACACCTGCAAGAGCTGCGATTGTAACAGGCTTCTGACCAACAATCTTAGCGTTAAGAGCGCCGTTGATGATGATAGTCTTTCTAACCTTCTCTGTCTCTTCCTCGTTAAGGAAGTAGCAACCACGAGCCTTGAATTCCTTCTTAACTTTGCTGTAAATCTTCTTTTCAACGATAACAGACTGCTCTGAAGCACAGATCATACCGTTATCAAATGTCTTTGAGTGGATAATTGAGTTAACTGCGAGTAAAATGTCAGCTGTTTCATCAATGATAGCAGGTGTGTTACCGGCGCCAACACCGAGTGCAGGCTTACCTGATGAATAAGCAGCCTTAACCATGCCGGGGCCGCCTGTTGCGAGGATGCAGTCAGCTTCCTGCATAAGTGTGTTTGTGAGTTCGAGTGAAGGAATATCAATCCAGCTGATGATACCCTCCGGAGCGCCTGCCTTAACAGCAGCTTCAAGAACAACCTTGGCAGCCTCAATTGTGCTCTTCTTAGCACGGGGATGCGGGCTGATGATGATACCGTTTCTTGTCTTAAGACAAACGAGTGTCTTAAAGATAGCGGTTGAAGTTGGGTTTGTTGTAGGAATAACGGCAGCGATTACACCGATTGGCTCAGCAATCTTCTTAATGCCGTAAGCCTTGTCTTCCTCAAGAACGCCGCAAGTCTTAACATTTCTGTAAGCATTGTAAATATACTCAGATGCGAAGTGGTTCTTGATAACCTTATCTTCTGCAACGCCCATGCCTGTTTCTTCAACAGCCATCTTAGCGAGCGGAATTCTCATCTGGTTAGCAGCAGTAGCGGCAGCAAGAAAAATCTTGTCAACCTGCTCCTGTGTGTAGGTAGCAAAAATTTTCTGAGCTTCTCTTACTCTTGCAAGGGCAGCTTCAAAGCTTTCTGCGTTATCTACGATAGGATACTCTTTTGTACTCATTTAATCTACCTCTTATCTTGCATAATTATATTAGATTCAGCAAAGCTGAAAATGATATCAAATTAATTTGCCTCAATTACTCGGCTTTCTCGGCAGCCTTACCGCTTGCCTTTGATGCCTTTGTTGCCTTTGTTGAAGAACTGCCTAAGTCAGCCTTGAATTTAAGGTTGTTTTTCTTAGCATAGTTCTGGGCATATGAACCGCTTGCTCCGTGGATTGTAACTTCCTTACTGCAATCTGCGAATACATTGTCGGGAATACTTGTAATACAAGACGGAATTGTGATGTCTGTAAGCTCACGCGACTGATAAAAAGCATATTCATCAATCTTTGTAAGTTTACCGCTGTCGGGAAGAACAACATTGTTAAGTGCCGCACCCGAAAAAGCTCTCGGTCCGATTTCTTTGAGTGTACTCGGAAGCTTGATTTCTCTTAACTCAGAGCAGTTAAAGAACACACTGTTGTTAAGGATTTCAAGACCTTCGGTAAGATTTACCTTTGTGAGGCTGTGACAGCTTGAAAAGGCATAATCTTCAATCTGCTTGATACTTGACGGAATTGTTACTTCCGTAATTTTGGAGTTATTGAACACGCTTGCACCGATTACGGTAACTTTGTAGTTCTTGTAGCTTTCGGGAATTTCAATAACCGTGTCAGAACCTGTGTACTTTGTAATCATAAGTTCTTCCTGATTGATAATGAAAAATCCGAAATCTCCGTTTGTAAGGTCAGGCTCTGTCGGCTCAACCTTGTAGCCGGGCTTACTGCTGTTTGATGATGTGTTGTCGTCACAACCGCATCCCGAGAGTCCGACCGCTGCTGATGCGCACATTGTGCACGCCATCAGAAAGCAAAGAATTCTTTTCATTTTTCTGGATCCTTTCAATCGTTGTTTAAGAATTTAGCTAATTCTCGATTGATTCTATTTTATCATCTTTGTTAAATATTTGTCAATGTTTTTTTGACCATTTTTCTACTTTTATCGGGTTCAATAATAATTACAAAAAGATTACACACTTATTGTTGCACTTCTCACAAAAAAGATAAAAATCCCGTAAAATCCGCTGTTTTTTGCGGTAAAAAATGTAAGAAAAATCCTCAGAAACTGCCGTTTTCGGCATATCATTGACGAATCAATCGACCAATGTCATATTTTCACAATAGGCGTTGTAAAATCAAGACCGCTCCTTTTTGGAATTTCATACGCAAGTGCCGAAATATCGTAGGCTAAAATGTCCTTTTCAAGCAATGCCTTTGTGTTGCCGCCTGTTCTGATACCGTTGCTTGCAGAAGTGACAATATTCAGTTGGCAGTCTTTGAGCAATTCCGCACCCTCATTTGTAAAACCTAAAACACGGACATACTCAATCGGGATTTGCGTATGAGCTTTTTCAATTCCGAGCAATGCACAGGCGAGTATTCTCCGTATGCGTGCATGAGTGTAGCGCTTTGTCTTTACAAGGTCGGCAATTTCTGATGAGGTACTGCAACGCACTGCCGCATCGACAATTCTGTTTTCAAGCCCCTCACCCACATCTGGCAGTTTTGCAATGTCCTCTCTTGTCATAGTACGCAGGCGGTACAGTAACGGTCTGTCAAGATTTTCGGGGAATGTGATTTCATCGGGAATGTACGGAGCGTACTTCTTCGCATTTTCACCGTTACGCAACATTTCTCTTATGTGTGACGCAGACGCAAAGCCCTCGCCCGCAATTCGGCTGTCGTGTGCAACACCTGTTCTTGCAACCGAGAACGGCTCAACACCCGTACCGTTCAATGCCTTTATATACTCAACGCCAAGAATATTGTTAGGTTCGCAGAGTACGGACGAAATCTCATCACCGAAAACCGTTTTGACGGCGTTTTCAAGTTCACGGGGGTAGTATCCGCCGTTTTTCATTCCGTCACGCACAAGAGCCTGTACCCTTTCGTCACAAACAGCGTTTGCGGATTTTTTGAGCAGTTCGCAGTCACCGCTTTCACTGCCGAAGGCAAGGTGATTTGTGCATTCAAAAGCCGACGCAATCGCAACACCTGCCTTTGCAAAGCCCTCAGCCCCCGAAAGTGAGAACACAACGGGCAGTTCAAGCACCAAATCCGCACCGTTTTCAAGGGCAGATTTTGCACGGACAAATTTGTCGCACACGGCAACCTCACCACGCTGGGTAAAGCTGCCGCTCATAATTGCTATGACCGGCTCTTTAAGCACATTTTTTGCACTTTCGAGCAAATATTTATGACCGTTGTGAAACGGATTGAATTCGCAGATGACAGCTGTTGCCATAACTATTCCTCCGAAGCCTTTATTTCGCATACATATTGTAAAAAACACTTGAAAACATACATAATTTGGAGTATCATATGTATGTGTGACCTGTCAATTTTAAAAAGTCTTTTTCTGATTTACATTATAGTATAAAATATGACGACAGGCAAATATATTTCTTATATTTTAAACTGAAAACAACTACCAAAGGGGACGATTGTAATGAAAATTCTCGTAATCAACGCAGGCAGTTCCTCGCTCAAGTACCAGCTTATTGATACTGACAACGAGGCAGTTCTCGCAAAGGGTAACTGTGAAAGAATCGGTCAGAACGGTGCTTTCATTGGTTTTAAAACACCCGACGGCAAAAAAATCAACCGCAAAACACAGATGCTTAATCACACTCAGGCTTTTGAGGCTGTTAAAAATGCACTCATAGATCCCGAATACGGTGCAATCAGCGATTTGTCCGAGGTTTCCGCCGTAGGTCACAGAGTTGTGCAGGGCGGTGCATACTTTGACAAGTCGGTGCTTGTAGATAACTCGGTAATCAACAAAATCAGAGAGCTTGCTCCTCTTGCACCTCTTCACAACCTTGCACACCTTCAGGGCATTGAGGCCTGCACAAGAGTTTTCGGTCCGAAAGTTCCGCAGGTTGCGGTTTTTGATACTGCTTTTCACCAGACAATGCCCGAAAAAGCATTTATGTATGCAGTGCCTTACAAGTATTATGAAAAGTTCGGTGTAAGAAAGTACGGCTTTCACGGCACATCTCACCGTTATGTTTCCGAAAAAATGGCTGACCTTATGGGCAGAAAAAAGGAAGAGCTCAAGCTTATTACCTGTCACATCGGCAACGGTTCTTCAATCACAGCCGTAAAGGGCGGTAAGGTTATCGACACTACAATGGGACTTACTCCTCTCGGTGGTTTTATGATGGGTACCCGTTCAGGTTCACTTGATCCGTCTGTTATCACATTTATCGCTGAAAAAGAGCATCTCACTCCCGAGGAAATGTCAAAGATTCTCAACAAGGAATCGGGTCTTTTGGGCATTTCGGGCGTTTCGTCTGACGACCGTGATGTTTGTGCAGCCGAGGCAGACGGCAATATGAGAGCTCACCTTGCCCACGAAATGCTTTACTACCAGATTGCAAAGTACATCGGCAGTTATTATGTAGCGCTCGGCGGTTGTGACGGCATCGTATTCACGGCAGGTATCGGTGAAAACCAGCCTATGCTCCGTGAAAAGGTTTGCGACTATCTTGAATGCCTTGGCGTTAAGTTGGATAAGGAATTCAACAAGCAGGCCACATGCGGTGTTACAGGCACACTCTCAACTCCTGATTCTGCAATCAGAGTTGAACTCATTGCAACCGACGAAGAAATGGTTATTGCAAGAGATACAAGAGCCATTGTTGAGGCACTTTAATTGAAATAAATCTGCCACGCAGTAAATATTACATAAGAAAACAGGTTGTCATATGACAGCCTGTTTTTGTTTATGGTTATTTTACGGCGAGCCGCCGTTCCCCTTTCGTGTAGACAGTTTGCAATGTAAAAACATATTATGCCCGAGCGAAAGTTTTTTGAAATTGAAAGTTGAAAATGGAAAATTGAAAATTGCGGTCGGGCAGACAGTTTGCAAAATGCAAATCATTGTTGCCCGACTGTTTTTGTATATATAGAAGTTGCGTTTAAATGTATGGGCGGATATCATCCGCCCGCAAGGCTAAACCTACTGCAAAAACTACGAATCCGCAACTGTTCCGTCCGTCACGGTGTCGCTTGTGTCCCTGAATAAAAGTGTAATGCACCAGATTGCGGAAAGTCCGACAAGGATATAAACAATACGGCTTATGATTCCTGTCTGTCCGCCGCAAATCCACGCAACAAGATCAAACTGAAAAATGCCGACACTTCCCCAGTTGAGTCCGCCTATAATAAGAAGCGTCAATGCTATTTTATCGAGCATTCAAAGTCCCCCTTTGTATTTGCTGAAAATAGTATTGACGCAATTTTTCGTTTTATTCAATTTAAATCAGAATTTAATCAACAATGCAAGGAGCAAAATCAGCACTCCGAGGAAAATTACCGCACCGCCGATCATTCTTGTGATTTTTACGGCTTTCTGAATTTTGAATTTTGAAATCATATTTTCCGTGGGAAACGGAAGAATAATGAGCATAATTCCGAGAATTACACAGCTTGCAAGTGCGACGGTAAGACCGACCTCTCTTGCAAACGAGAGCATAAAAAGTCCGATTGGAATTCCGAACACACAAATCATATTGATTACCGCAAACAGCTTGCCGAAACGCTCGCCCTTTTCGTAAAATTTATTTGCTTTAATATGACACTCATCATCACAATACTGGTCAAAATACGATATCTGTTTTCCGCAGAATTCACATTTTTTCATGGACACACCTCGTTGTTTCATTTTAAATCGTTCACAAAATATTTTAACACACAAATCGACATATTTCAACTTGAACAAATGTACATTTTCGGGTATATGCTTTGTTGAAAAAATTTTTGCAATGTGGTATGCTGAAAAGAGGTGATTTTATGGAGAGCTTTTTCGTTGCGCTTAATGCGGTTCTGCCGATGTTCATAATGCTTTTCATCGGTTTTCTTGTGAGAAAATTAAAAATTTTGCAGGACAGCTTTCTGCCTCAGCTTAACAAAATTGTTTTCAATGTATTTTTCCGTTTCTGATGTTCAATAACATCTACGGCTCAGATTTTTCAAGCGTTTTCAGCCCGAAGCTGCTTGCCTTTGCGGTTATTGGCGTGTTCACGATTTACTTTTTGTCAATCGGGTTTACACTACTTGTTGAAAAGTCAAATTACAGCCGTGGTGCGATGATTCAGGCGATTTACCGCAGTAATTTTGTACTTATGGGACTTCCGATTGCGGCGAATATTTTCGGCAAGGATAAGCTTGGCATGACAGCCGTGCTTGTTGCTGTTGTTGTTCCGATTTACAATATGCTTGCCGTCATCACGCTAGAAATTTTCAGAGGACAAAAGATAAATGTGCTGAAAATTTTAAAAGGCATTGCCAAAAATCCGCTGATTATCGGCTCTGCACTCGGACTTTTGTCTGTTGCGTTCAATATAAGCCTTCCGGAAACAATTGACAAAACGGTTTCGGATATTGCGGCGGTTGCAACTCCGCTTGCGCTGATTGTACTCGGTGCGTCTGTCACATTTGACAGCATAAAAGGCTGTTCACGCAACCTCATAATCTGCATAATCGCAAGACTTGTTGTTGTGCCGGCACTTTGTCTGGGTACGGCGGCGCTTATAGGAATCAGAGGAGTTGACTTTGTGTCGCTTATCGGACTTTTTGCATCTCCGTGTGCGGTTTCGTCATTCACAATGGCTCAGCAAATGGACAGCGACTTCAAACTTGCAGGTGCGGCGGTTGTGTTCACTTCGGTTTTAGCGTGTTTCACGATGTTTTTGTGGATTTTCTTCTTCAGACAGCTAGGTTTCTTTTGATAATATACACAAATTTCAGACACATGATTTATTCAATGTGTAAAGTTAAACGATATTATTACTATCAATAACAAAAAATAGTATAACAGTCTTGACTTTTATTACTGTTAGTGTTAAAATATTCGCATAGGGTAACGGTTTACAGGAAATGACTTGAAATCCTGCAAGGTTAAACTGTTACTTTATTAAACAGCTATTTCCTTCTTTTTTATTATTTTGTGGGCGTAAGAAAACGGAGTGCGTAATGCACTCCATTTTCTTTTATACGAATTTTCTGAATATAACAAAATAATTGCAACACCGTAGCATCCGCCCATACATTTAAACTCAACTTCTATATATACAAAAACAGTCGGGCGACAATAATTTGCATTTTGCAAACTGTCTGCCCGACCGCAATTTTCAATTTTCCATTTTCAATTTTACATTTAATTAAAACTTCCGCTCGGGCATAATATGCTTTTAATATTACATACTATCTTCCCGAACCGGGTGCAGCGACACGCTGCCGATCAATCTGTTTTTTGATTTTGTCAAAGGTTACACCGTATTTTTCGGCAATGTCTTTGGCATAGCTTACACCTTGAGGCGGAGCGATGAAAACCTTGAACGAACGCTGTCCGTTTTCGACACCTGTTACCAGACTTTCAATCTTGCTGTCGCCCTTTACGGTTGTGTTCACCTCGTCAAGATTGCGAGCCAAATCGTGCATATGGGTATTAAAAATCGCCCTTGTGCCGAGATATCGCATTGATTTGACAACATCACGGGCAATGTACAAGCCCTCGGCAACATTGGTTGTTGCAAGGCTTTCGTTGAGCAAAAGCAGGCTGTAACGGCTTGCCGAGGAGAAAATTTCGGCAAGTCTTTTGCTTTCTTCACCGAGTCTGCCGAGGTCAACGGTATCGTTTTCATCGGCAGGAAAATGCGTAAAAATGCTGTCGCATGGGCTGAATTTCATCTGCGTTGCAGGAACATATATTCCGTTCTGAGCAAGCAGGAACGCAAGTCCGACCGCCTGAGTAATCGTGGTTTTACCGCCACGGTTCGGACCTGTCAGAATGTAAATTCGCCTGTCATCGTTAAAATCAATATCGTTTGTGACAATATCCAAATTCTCACCGTTTGCCGATTTTATGCCGAGTTTGAGGTTGTAAACATCTCTAAGACAGCAGTTCCTGTCCTCTTTCGGCAAAACTTCTGCCTTGCACAGCGGAAGATTTTTCTTTTCATCTTATCACAAAGCTCTGCAAAGCGAATATAGAAAATGATTTCGGGCATAAGTGAAACGAACGAATAGCCGTTGACATTGACATATCTGTTGAGCATTGATTTTATGTCATTTACGGTTCTGCGGAGGATATCGGTCACAACATTTTTGAGTGCGTCAGACATAGGATCTGCGCCGGTCAGCGAGCTGTTCATAGTGTGGTTTACATCCTGCTGAGCGCCCACAACAAACTGTCCCAGCCCGAACTGCGAGGTTGACGGATTGGACGGATGAAAGCTTAAAAATCCCGAAACATCGTTGCCGTGGTGCAGTTCGCTGTCACGGTTTGTAAACTTCATAAATCTTTTGAGAATACCGCTGTCGGTAAATTCTTTGTCATTGAGTGAGATTACACCCACACTCTTTGGGCGGAGCAAATCGTCAAGATTCACACCGAGGGTAATGCTCTTGAGCTTTTGAGCCTTTGCAAGCGTATCTATTATATCCTTTTTTAGTTCGGGAAAACCGCTGTCATTGTAAATTGACTGAACATTTTTCTTGAGTTCAAGCAGACCCTGCGACTTTACTTCAATTGTTTCAAGCGTGTTTTTTATTCTTGTAATGCAATCGACATAGCCGTCCATTTCACGAAGTCGGTTTACAAGCTGCCACAAGGAAGATGCCTCGGTATCCTTTTGAAAGCGCTCAATTTCACGCAAATCATTCAGCTTTACAAGGAGTGCGGATAGATCATCACGAAGTTTCGGAAAACGAAGAAAATCCTCAAAAACATCGCAACGATATTTTATAACTTCCTCGTCATCCGTAATATTTATCAGCAGCTGCTTTATGCTGTTGCGTTCATACTGCTCTTTTGTGAGAGCGTCACATATATAATCAACCGACAAATCATTCAGCGCCTCTTTGTTGAGAGTTCTGTAGGATGCATTTGAATTTGTCGGGTGTAATAAGCTGAAATTTCCCATAATTCACCGCCGAAAAAATTTGCCGTATAACGGCTTTAATTGAATGATAGCACAAAAAATTTTTGTTTTCAACCGACAAATCGAAAATTTGCACTTTGGCTGATTGTGTGATATCATAGCTTTGGAGCAGATTGCTCTCAAAACCAAAATAACGGTCGGGAGGATTGACTTATGGATAAAAAGATGCTTGACAGAATTAACGAGCTTGCAAAAAAGAAAAAGGAACAGGGACTTACCGAGGCTGAGCAAAAAGAACAGAAAGAGCTGTACAAAATTTATCTCGGTGAAATCCGCACACAGTTCAACGCAACACTTGACAATGTAAGCGTTGAGGAAAAGGACGGCACTGTAAAACCGTTCAAAGAAGCATACAAAAAGCCGTATGACAAAAACTGATTTTGACATTCAGACAGAAGTCATGCGAAAATTTAATTACACAGTCAAACAAAAAAGCAGTTCCGATTTTGGAACTGCTTTTGTTTTATAAAGTTATCTAATTACTTGTATCTTCTTCCGCCCTTTTGGTTGTTCTTTGGAAGCTGAATTTCGGCAGTATCGTACTTACTGCGTCTTTCTGACTTTCTGCCTGAAGATGAGTAATCATCGGCATAATCATCGTTACTGCCGTAACGCTGTGGCTGAGCAGATTTGCTCTTTGGAGCGTTACTTCTGCCGCCAACTGTGACTCTCTTCTTTCTGTTGAGAACAGTTGAAATTACAAAGTACGCAATGCCTGCAACACCGAGTGAGAGTAAAACGAGTGAAACATAGAACATCCAATGACCGTTGTCACCCTTGCTGTTATTGTTCTTGATGAAGTTAAAGTCATCACCGTCAGAACCCGATGTGTCGGTATTTTTAAGATTTTTTGCGATATCCGACCAGTCGTTGCTTGAAAGAGTTTTTTCGTCAATGTTATCGTCAGACTTGATGAGCGACGCTGACGGAGCAGTGTTCGACGGAGCAACATAGGACTGACCGCCGCCTACATATGACGGCTCAGAGTAGTAGTAAGTCTGACTGCTGCTGTAATTATTGTCATAACTGTTATTGTTGTAGTCATAGCTACTGTCATAGTTATAGCTGTTGTCATATGACGAATCACTTGACGAATAGCCGGGATCTACATATGATGAGCTGTCCGACGAGTCCGGATACACAGGATCGGGCTGTGGCTGCGGCTCCGGCTCAGGCTCAGGCTCCGGTGATGGTTCCGGTTCCGGTTCGGGCTCGGGCGGCGGCTCTACGGGATCAACAATAACGCTTGAATCTCCGCCGGGATCAACCTCCTCACCGACTGCCGATACGGAAAAGCTCACAGCAGAAATGCTCAAAAGTGCCGTCAGAAAAATTGCGCAAAGCTTTGAATGTTTTTTCATAAAAGCCCCTTTCTTCAGAATAATCTGAAAATGCGTCTGTTGTATGTCCGATATCAATTATTTTGAGCTTTTATCGGATGCCGATGTTGTTGATGCCGATGTTGTAGGCTCAACCGCAACGAAGAAGAGTTCGGGCTTATACTTGTCAATAACCGAAGTGTTTTCTTCATACTTGAGTTTCTCTGCAAGACTGTCAATGTACTTTGAAAATTCGTCTGACTTCATTGACGCAAGTACACCGGCTCTGTTTGATTCGTTGCCGATATAGCTGTCAACATCCTTGCTGACGTCTTTCTTATAAACGAGATAATAGATTGCGCTGTCGCCGCTGCCAACCTTGAGAGTTTCAGCCTTGCCTGTTTTAAGCTTGCCGATAGCCTCTTTAAGCTCGTCACCGATTGAGCTCTTGTCGAGAACTTCTACCTTTGAAACAGAAGAATCTGTTCCCGAACCGCTTGACTTCTTGTATGATGCAATAACATCATCAAAAGAACCGCCCTTGTTAAGGTCATTCTTGTAGCCGTTAAGCTGATCCTCAACCTTCTTGATTTCCTTGTCGCTCATTGCAACATTCTTTGATGAACCTGCCTCATCTTTTGTTGATGTATAAAGGTTCATGGGAAGATATGAGTAGTCCGTATAGTTTTCCTTGAAATACTTTGTAAGGTCGGCGTCGGAAACTTCCTTTGAACCGCCCTTGCCGTAAACTGCTTTGAAGAGGGCCTCATACTTTGTGTTGTAGAGAGTTGTGCAGTATGCAAAGCTGTCGAGTGAAACACCGTACTTTTCATACTGCTTCTTCATCGGCATTACATAACCCTGTGACGCATACGGGCCGACATTCCAGTATGATTCAGCCTGACTTGTTGCGGAGTCAAGAGTTGCCTGACCGATGTTTACATTTTCCTTTTTAAGCTGTTCGTCAACTACGAGGTAGCTGAGGCACATTTTCTTAGCCTGATCTTTAATCCACTCTCTTGCAACCTGCTCGTTGCCGTCATCGTCCTTGATTTTTTCATCAAGCCACTTGTCAGATGTCGAATCATAATCGTCAAGCTTTTTAGCATATGACTCAGCCTGACTGTAAGCTGCATTGAGTGAGTAGATATAAACGCCGATGGCAAGCTCGTTGTCGCTTGTCTTATACGACCATTCTTTGTTGATTGTTGTGGGTGTACAACCTGCAATTGCAAAAATTGAGAACATCATAACAATTGCAAGTAAAAATGAACCAACCTTGATATTAGGCTTCATAGTTTTTTACCGTCCTTCTGAAAAATTAAATGCAAAGTGTCCTGCAAACACACTTTCACAGGATAATGTACCTTACGATTATACACAAAAAAATCGTCATTGTCTACATTTTTATAAAATTTTGTTGAGAATTTCCACCGAAAAACAGCATTTTTGTAGTTTCGGGAGGTTTTTCTTAACAAATTACGGTTTCATGCCGTAAAATTACTGCACACCGAAAATTTTGGTGAGGATTTCAAGCGGAGCGGAGCTGTTTTTGCACTCAACCGCAACGCACGGTTTTGCTCCGGCAACAAGCTTTGCCTTTCCGCCCAAAGCAATGAGCAAGTCGGCAACCTGAGGGGATTTGAGTTCGTTTACAAAGAGCATGAGTGTTGTGCCGTTCTGTCTGATTTCGTAAATACCCATTGAGTAAGCCTTGTTACGCACAAGGGCAATGTCGATAAGTCCGAGAACCGAGTTCGGAATCTTGCCGAATCTGTCCTGCAGCTCGTCAATAACATCGTCTGCGTCCTCATTACTGCGGATATCGGCAATTCTGCGGTAAACATCAAGACGAAGTGTAAGACTTTCAACATAGCTTTCGGGAATATGAGCGTCAACCGAAATATCAATAAGACAGTCGAGGTCTTTTGTGACATTCTGCTCGCCCTTTTCCTCGCTTACTGCCTCATCAAGAAGCTTGAGGTACATATCGTAACCGACCGATTCCATATGCCCGTGCTGCTGTGCTCCCATAATATTGCCCGCACCTCGCAGTTCAAGGTCACGCATTGCAATGCGGAAGCCGCTGCCGAATTCTGTAAATTCCCTGATTGCGGCAAGCCTTTTCTGCTGAATCTCCGTGAGAACCTTGTTCCGTCTGAAGGTAAAGTAGGCATATGCCCTTCGTGAACTTCTGCCCACACGGCCTCTGAGCTGATGCAACTGCGAAAGTCCCATACAGTCGGCATTTTCTATAATAAGGGTGTTGGCATTCGGCAAATCGACACCCGTTTCGATAATTGTCGTGCAGACAAGCACATCAATCTCCTGTTCAAGCATCTGTCGCCAAACTTCGCTGAGTTCGCCCTCTTTCATTTTGCCGTGACCGATTGCGATTTTTGCCTCGGGAACAGCCTCCTGAATTTTTGCGGCACATGAAGAAATTGTTTCAACATTGTTGTGAAGATAGAACACCTGACCGCCACGGCGGAGCTCACGGCGGATTGCCTCGTTGATAACCGCATCATCGTGTTCAAGCACATATGTCTGAACAGGCTGACGGTTTGTCGGAGCTTCTTCGATAACGCTCATATCACGCAGACCGCTCATCGCCATATTGAGGGTTCTCGGAATAGGAGTAGCCGAGAGCGTAAGCACATCGACATTTTTGCACAGTTCCTTGAACCTCTCCTTTTGAGCAACACCGAAACGCTGTTCCTCATCTATGATTGCAAGTCCGAGGTCACGGAATTCAACATCCTTCTGCACAAGTCTGTGAGTTCCGACAATCATATCAATTTCTCCTCGCTTTAGCTTTTGGAGAATTTCTTTCTGCTGTTTTGCGGTACGGAATCTTGAAAGCAGTTCCACACGAACGGGATAGCCCTCAAAACGCTTGATTACCGTCTGATAATGCTGCCATGCGAGAATTGTTGTGGGGCAGAGCAATGCGCATTGCTTTGAATCTGCAATACACTTAAAGGCGGCACGGAGTGCAACCTCTGTTTTGCCGAATCCGACATCACCGCAGAGAAGTCTGTCCATCGGCGACGAACGCATCATATCATGCTTGATTTCCTCACAACAACGCAGCTGGTCGGGAGTTTCGTCATATTCAAAGCTGAGTTCAAAATCTCTCTGCCACTCGTTATCTGCCGAAAAGGCATAGCCCTTGGCTTTCATACGCTGTGAGTAAAGCTCAATAAGCTCCTTGGCAATGTCCTTGACAGAGGTTTTAACCCTTGCCTTTGCCTTTTGCCAGTCGCCCGAACCGAGTCGGTTAAGCTTAACCCTTGAATCCTCTTTCGGACCTATATATTTTGCAACCATATCAAGCTGTGTGACAGGCACATAAAGCACATCGCCCTTTGCGTAGTCAATCTTGATATAGTCCTTTATAACTCCGTGAGTATCAATTTTTCTTATACCGCCGAACACACCGATACCGTGAACATTGTGTACAACATAATCACCGGGGGCAAGCTCGGAAAGGCTGTAAATTTCCTGTCCCGTCTTTTTTTCTCTTTTTGGACTTTTCGGGACGGTACGAAACCTGACTGTAGGTTATTGCAAAAAACTTTTGTGACGGATACTCAAAGCCCGCACTCAATGCACCCTGCATAACAAGCAATTCGCCCTTTGAAATCTTATCCGCACCCTCGCTGTAAACAGCGTTTATGCCGTCTGCGTTAAAGGTGTCACAAAGATTTTTGGCAGCTCTTTCTGTTCCTGCAAAGATAACACCCTTGCTTTCGGGGGTAAAAAGTCCGTCAACATCTTCTTTTAGCTGTTTATACGAACCGCCCCATGCCGAGATCTGTTTTGTTGAAAAGCTGATGATTTCCGACAGCTTGATAGGCATACTTCCGTGAACAAAGTTTTCAAGCACGATTGTTCCGTGACTTTGCAAAAACTCGGTACATTCGTTGAATGTGAGCGCAAAGCGGTCAAAACCTCTGCAAAGAGTTCCGTCCTCAAAGCCTTGCATAAGGGTTTCATTGCTGATAAAGTCCATTGACTTTCCCCGTTCCTGAATTGCAGTAAATTCAGACGCAAAAACGAGGGTGTTTCTGTCGAGATAATCAAAAAGCGACTCGGGTTTATCGTAAATCTGATTGATAAATTTGTCCGCATTGGCAATCATTGCACCGCTGCGGATAAGCTCTGCCTCTGAAAAAAGTTTTTCCTTGGCTTTGGCGCTGTTCTTGGAACGGAGGAGCTTTGCCTTGTGTTCAATTTTATCTGCAAGGGCGGCTCTGTCCTCAATTACGATTTCGGTTGAGGGCGAAAGCGTAATTTTGTCAGCCTTTTTAAATCTTCTCTGTGTTTCAATGTCAAAATAGCTGAGGTCGGTAATTTCATCGCCCCAAAATTCACATCTCACGGGATAGTCGCTGTCGGGCATAAAGAAGTCGAGAATACCGCCTCTCAGCGAAAACTGACCGCTGCCCTCTACCGCATCAAAGCGTTCGTAGCCGAGCAGAGTAAGTGCCTTTGTCGCCTTTTCAAGCGATAGCTCCTTGCCCTCTTCAAATTCAATAACCGACTGTTCAAGCACATTTCTCGGAACGGTAAGCTGTGCCGCCGCATCAACACACGCAATTGCAACATCACATTCGTGGTTGAGAAGCTTGAGCAAAACTTTAAGCCTTGCGTGCTCGTACTCGTGCGAACGGCTCTGAAAGTCAAGAAAGTTGAAGTCACGCACTGGATAAACATAGGCACGAAGTCCCATGCACGAAAGGTCGTTACACAAAGTTTGCGCCTCTTTTTCATCGGAGGCAAGACAAAATGCCGTGACGCCCTTGAGGCGGCACAGCGCATAGATGATATTTGATTTGTTGATTGTTGAAAGTCCCGAAGCACAGACCGTTCTGCCCGGCTTGACATTTTTTTCAAGTGTTTTGAAAACGGGTGACTCTTTGAGGACATCAACAAGAAAGTTGAGATTATTCATTTCTTTGTCCCTTTTCAGTTGAACAAATTCATAGCACGGTCGGTTTTGCCGTCAATAATCAGCTCGATTGCTTTTTCGGCATTGTCAAAAATTTCATCAAGCTTTTTCATTTCATCGGGAGTGAACTTTGAAAGCACCCAGTCGGCAAGGTCCCAGTCGGGATTTGGCTTTGCGCCTATGCCAACCTTGATGCGGGGGAATTTATCGCTTCCGCTGAGATAGATTATACTGCGCATTCCCCTTTGACCGCCGTCACTGCCCTTTGAACGGATACGCATTTTTCCGACATCAAGCGAAATGTCATCAAAAATTACAATGACATTTTCGGGTGGGATTTTGTAGAAGTTCATCGCCTCAACAACTGCCTGACCGCTGTTGTTCATATATGTTGTGGGTTTCATCAGCATAACTTTTGCGCCGTTTACAGTGCAAGTGCCGATAAAGCTTTTGTATTTTATTTTGTTCACATCACAACCGAGCTTGTCGGCAATGCGGTCAATTGCAAGCCAGCCGGCGTTGTGACGAGTGTTTTCGTATTTTCTGTCGGGGTTGCCGAGTCCCACTACAATGTACTCGATTGAACCCGTTGATTTGTTTTTTCCGAACATATCCGTTTTCCTCTTATTTATATTATATGTATTCTGAAATTCAAATTAACCTTTTCCGAAGCTTACAACAACCCAGTCATCGTTGCCGAGATGATAAGGATTTCCGCAATACGGGCAGTTGCGTTCTCTTGTTGCATCAAAGCTTGCGCCGCAGCTTTTACAGGTTACTTTTTTCATTGTGAAAACTCCGTCATCCATGGCGTTCACACTTCTGCAAACGGTAAGTCTGAACTTTTCGTTTTTAACCCTAAATGAAGAATTTTTGTTTTTCACGGTCGTTGCATAAACGGTCATATCAACATAGCAACAGCCGTTTGTGACATTGAATGAATTAAGCTTTGACACTCCTCTGTACTTGATGTCAACAATATCTCCGAAAGGATTTTTCATCGGATTGCCCTCATAGACTGCGAGGTTTGTGTAATCATCACTGAAAATCATAATCTTGAGCAAAGCAAGCACCTTGCCGATAAAGTATTCATATGAGAAGTTGGGATTAACCTCTTTCATAAGCCACGGAAGTCTTTTCTGACAATTGAAGTGCGGACCTATCATAGGAATGCTCTTTGCCGCACCGACAAAAAGTCCGAAAAGCGTTTTTAATGCCCATGCAAGGTACCCCGCCAAAAGTCCGCCGAGCAGTACGGGGATTGCTCTTACGCCGATTTCATAGACCATATTTGCGGTTGCGGGATCAAAAGTTCCGTCCTTTACAACCACCCATACCGTAAATGCCGCAACGGCGGCAATTCCGCCGAGAAGGTACGGAGCAAGCACTTTTTTCGTTGACTTGTTCGCAAGCGAATAGGTTTTTACAAAGTAGAAGTTTGTAACCTTCGGGAACAAATCGTCCATAATAAAGCGAGTTTTGCAGTTTTTACAACCGTTGAGAAGCTCTCTTACATTGCTTACCGCACCGCAGTTCGGACACGAACACGCAACCTCGGAATTTGGTTTCAAGCCTTGTAATCATTGTGTAAAAGAAAATCTGTCCTTGATTTTTTCTTTTCTTCCGTCTTTAAAGTATTTCTCCGTAACCTCATATGTCTTTGACGCAATGTTACTCTTACATTCGCCCATATCGTAGGCAGTACAAGCATTTATGGGGACTTCATTCTTCACCGTTTCCTTATCGGTAAAAGCGGTCTGAATCTTTACACCCTTTTTGTCAAGTCTTTTCTTCTGTAGGTCAAGCGCAAAGTCGAGGTCGATTGACGCAATATCCGGATTTTTGCCCTCATTGCACCACAATTCGTACTCATCGACAAAGCGGTTCATTATTTTGTTATCTGAATCGGAGCCGTAAACTATACCAAACAAAATTAAATCACCCTCACATATTGTACCGTTTTATTCCTGAAAAATTTGCAGTAAAACAGCGAAATGGCGGGTTAGTTAAAACCCGCCTGTTTAATTACATAATTAAATTGTTCGCCTATCAACCGAAAGCGGCTGTGAACGGCTTGTCGTTGTAGATTCTTGCGATAGCCTCTGCAAATGTAGGAGCAACAGGAAGAATCGTGAACTTGTCAATCATCTTTTCCTTCGGAACAGGAATTGTGTCAAGAAGAACAACTTCCTTGATGGCACTGTTCTGGATTCTCTCGATTGCAGGACCGGAAAGAACTGCATGAGTAGCGCAAGCGTAAACCTCTGTTGCACCGCCCTTTTCAACAATAGCGTTAGCGGCATTGCAGAGAGTACCTGCTGTGTCAATCATATCGTCAACAAGGATAACCTTCTTACCCTTTGCGTCACCGATGATGTTCATAACCTCACAAACATTAGCCTTTGGTCTTCTCTTGTCGATAATAGCAAGACCTGTGCCGATTTTTGAAGCGAAGTTTCTTGAACGAGTTACAGAACCGAGGTCAGGAGAAACAACGATATAATCATCATTGTTGCCACCGATTTTCTCTCTCATATGGTTTGCGAGAAGTGATGCGCCCTGAAGGTGGTCAACAGGAATGTTGAAGAAGCCCTGAATCTGATTTGCGTGAAGATCCATTGTAAGCACACGGTCAGCACCTGCACAGGTGATGATGTCTGCACAAAGCTTAGCCGAGATCGGATCTCTTGCCTTAGCTTTTCTGTCCTGTCTTGCATAGCCGAAGTATGGCATAACAACTGTGATTCTTGCAGCAGATGCACGCTTCATGGCATCAATCATTATGAGCATTTCCATAAGATTGTCGTTGACGGGAGCACAGGTTGACTGAACAATAAAGCAGTCGCTGCCACGAACAGATTCGTGAAGAGAAACAGAGATTTCGCCGTCTGAGAACTGTGTACAGTCACTCTTACCAAGCGGCAGACCGAGACAGCCTGCAATTCCCTGAGCTACATCAACATTTGAACTGCCGGTGAAAATTTTAATGTCCTTACCGTGAAAATTCATTGCAATAACTCCTTTGAATTTTAATGTGTGTAGTATATGTTTACCAATGATTAACCGAGCAATTAACAGCTGTAACCCTTTGCTCTTGCAATTTCGTTAAGCTGTTCAAGCTGAGCCGGATCATTTGCACCCAAAACAGTGTCGCTGCACTGAGCCGTGAATGCTCCGACCTTTCTTCCGTCCTCAAGCAAAAGCTTGATTGCGTCGGGAAGATAATATTCCTTTGCACTGTTATCCGACTTGATTCTGTCGAGAACCGAAAGAAGAAGCTGACAGTCAAACCAGAAACCGCCCGAGTTTACTTCATTTATTTTGAGAGTTTCCTCATCAGCGTCTTTCTGCTCAACAATTGCACGCAGATTACCGTTTTCGTCACGGACAATTCTGCCGTAACCTGTCGGATCGTCAACCTTTGCGGAAATAACCGTTGCGACACAATCGTTTTCGATGTGAGCCTTTAGGGAATCCTCAATAGTCTTGCTGTCCATAAACGGAGCGTCGCCGTTGAGAATAACAACATTGCCGCTGTGCTTTTTAAGGAAATCCTTTGCCATCATCACAGCGTGACCTGTTCCGAGTCTTTCAGCCTGAAACACGCTTTCAACGGAAAAATCGAGGGTTGAAAGATACTCTTCGACACACTCTTTTTTAAAGCCCTTGACAACACAGATGTCATCAATACCGGCTTTCCTTAAAGCCGACATAACCCAGCAGAGCATCGGTCTGCCGAGCACCTCCGACAATGTTTTCGGTTTGTCGGATTTCATTCTTTTGCCCTCGCCGCCTGCGAGGATAACGGCACAATTCTTCATTTTTTCTCCTTTTATCTGTGACAAAACAACAAAGATGCAGACAGTCCTGTCACAAGGCACTCGTTCATACCATAATATTATCTCACAAAAATCACAAATTTCAAGAGAAAATTACAAAAATCGGGCAAAAAAAGGCATTTTAAACGATTTATACAATATTGTCGAAAATAAAACTCGTTTTTTATAAGAAAAAAGTTTGAAAAAAATATAGCTATTTTGACCAAAGTTTGTTATAATATTCGATAGGCTTATACAAGCAGGCAGGTTTTACCAAGGGGTAAGTCTGCCACAGCCGTATATCTTAATTTATTTTTAGGAGGATTACCAGTTATGGCAAACAAATGGGTTTACCTTTTTACAGAAGGTAATGCTAACATGCGTGAGCTCCTCGGCGGTAAGGGTGCCAACCTTGCAGAAATGACAGGTCTTGGACTTCCTGTACCACAGGGCTTCACAATTACAACAGAAGCTTGTACTCAGTATTATGAGGACGGCAGAGAAATCAACGCTGAAATTCAGGCTCAGATCAACGAGTACATCGAGAAGATGGAAGAGATCACAGGCAAGAAGTTCGGCGACAAGGAGAACCCCCTCCTCGTTTCAGTTCGTTCAGGTGCTCGTGCTTCAATGCCGGGTATGATGGATACAATCCTTAACCTCGGTCTTAACGAAGATGTTGTTGAAGTTATCGCTAAGAAGTCAAACAACCCTCGTTGGGCTTGGGACTGCTACAGAAGATTCATTCAGATGTATTCCGATGTAGTTATGGAAGTAGGTAAGAAATATTTTGAAGAGCTCATCGACAAGATGAAGGCTGAGAGAGGCGTTACTTATGACGTAGAGCTTACAGCTGACGATCTTAAGGAGCTTGCAGGCCAGTTTAAGGCTGAATACAAAGAGAAAATCGGTCAGGACTTCCCTGACGATCCTAAGGAACAGCTCATGGGCGCAGTTAAGGCTGTATTCCGTTCATGGGACAACCCTCGTGCAAACGTTTACCGTCGTGACAACGATATCCCTTATTCATGGGGTACTGCCGTTAACGTACAGTCAATGGCATTCGGTAACATGGGTGACGATTGCGGTACAGGTGTTGCATTTACAAGAGATCCTGCTACAGGTGAGAAGAAGCTCATGGGTGAGTTCCTCATCAACGCACAGGGCGAAGACGTAGTTGCAGGTGTTCGTACTCCTATGCCAATTGCTAAGATGGCTGAAGAGTTCCCGGAAGCTTTCGAGCAGTTCCAGAATGTTTGTCAGACACTTGAAAACCACTACAGAGATATGCAAGACATGGAGTTCACTGTTGAAAACAAGAAGCTCTATATGCTCCAGACAAGAAACGGTAAGAGAACAGCTCAGGCTGCTCTTAAAATTGCTTGTGACCTCGTTGACGAGGGCATGAGAACAGAAGAAGAAGCTGTTGCAATGATCGATCCTCGTAACCTTGACACACTTCTTCACCCACAGTTCGATGCTGCTGCTCTTAAGGCTGCTACACCAATCGGTAAGGGCCTCGGCGCTTCTCCTGGTGCTGCTTGCGGTAAAATCGTATTCACAGCTGAAGATGCTGAAAACTGGAACGCTAACGGCGAAAAGGTTGTTCTCGTTCGTCTTGAAACTTCACCTGAGGACATCACAGGTATGAAGGCTTCACAGGGTATCCTCACAGTTCGTGGCGGTATGACATCACACGCTGCCGTTGTTGCTCGTGGTATGGGTACATGCTGTGTATCAGGTTGCGGCGACATCGCAATGGACGAGGCTAACAAGAAGTTCACACTCGCTGGCAAGGAATTCCACGAGGGTGACTACATTTCAATCGACGGTTCTACAGGTAACATCTACGACGGCGTTATCCCAACAGTTGACGCTACAATCGCAGGTGAGTTCGGCAGAATCATGGCTTGGGCTGACAAGTACAGAACTCTTAAGGTTAGAACAAACGCTGATACACCTGCTGACGCTAAGAAGGCTCGTGAGCTCGGTGCTGAAGGTATCGGTCTTTGCCGTACAGAGCATATGTTCTTTGAAGAGGACAGAATCGCTGCATTCAGAGAGATGATCTGCTCAGATACAGTTGAAGAAAGAGAAGCTGCTCTTAACAAGATTCTTCCTTATCAGCAGGGCGACTTTGAGGCTCTTTATGAGGCACTCGAAGGCAATCCTGTAACAATCAGATTCCTTGATCCGCCGCTTCACGAGTTCGTTCCTACAGAGGAAGCTGACATTGAGAAGCTCGCAGCTGCTCAGGGTAAGAGCGTTGAAGACATTAAGACAATCATCGCTTCACTCCATGAGTTCAACCCAATGATGGGTCACCGTGGTTGCCGTCTTGCAGTAACATATCCTGAAATTGCAAAGATGCAGACAAAGGCAGTTATCCGTGCTGCTATCAATGTTCAGAAGGCACACGCAGACTGGACAGTTGAGCCTGAAATCATGATTCCGCTCGTATGCGATGTTAAGGAACTCAAGTTCGTTAAGAAGGTTGTTGTTGAAACAGCTGACGCTGAAATCGCTGCTGCAGGCATCGACCTCAAGTACGAAGTTGGTACAATGATCGAAATCCCAAGAGCTGCTCTTACAGCTGATGAGATTGCTAAGGAAGCTGACTTCTTCTGCTTCGGTACTAACGACCTTACACAGATGACATACGGCTTCTCAAGAGATGACGCAGGTAAGTTCCTCAACGCTTACTATGATGCTAAGATCTTCGAGAACGATCCGTTCGCTAAGCTTGACCAGACAGGCGTTGGCAAGCTCATGGAAACAGCTATCAAACTCGGTAAGCCTGTAAACAACAAGCTCCATGTTGGTATCTGCGGTGAGCACGGCGGCGATCCTTCTTCTGTTGAGTTCTGCCACAAGATCGGTCTTGACTATGTATCATGTTCACCGTTCCGTGTTCCGATTGCTCGTCTTGCTGCTGCTCAGGCTGCTATCGCAAACAAGTAATCCACACAGGATGTATTGACAGGTAACTTAATACAAGTTTATTCCTGATATAAAATCAGAGGGTGTTCCAATCGGAACACCCTCTTTTTGATGTGCTATGTAAAACAAATTTATATTTGGTTGCTTTTGAAAATATAATGATGATTTTCAAAGGAGACAAATGTATGGGAAATAACATTATATCTAAGGTACTTAAATTTGTGGGTATAGGCGTAATTATAGTAGGAATTGCGGCTTCACTGATATCAGGCGGTTCTGTCAACACTTTTTCGTACGAAAAAATGTGTAAGTCACATTTTTTACAACGAATAACAACATCTACGCAAAAAATGACAAGCTGAGATTTTTCAACTTGTCATTTTTATTTTTGGTCATGGTTATTTAATTATTTGAATGGTTTTGCAAAGCTGCAAAATTTATTAACATAGCTTGATTAAAATTTTAATCAGGATTTTATGCATTTACATAAGAAATTATCACATTAAGATGTAACGGAAAATCTGCTTTCACACGCTTTTCTATGAGCTTCTTCTCTGCGTCTGTTTTTGTATCCGAAATTTTAATATCCACACGGTTTCTTGTGGGAGCTTCAGCAATTGTAAAATTTTCCACACCGTAACCTCTGACAATTCTTTTGAAATCGTCGGGAGTGCACTTTCCGCCAACCTTCTGCTCAGATATTTTAAGCATTTCCCTTCGTTTTTCAAGCGGATAATCGGCATTGATTTTACCGACAAATCTTTCCCTTTCGGTAATTCCGCAGTTTTCCGCTGTGTCAATAAACAACTCCCGTTCCATAGTTTCAAGCATATCAAATTCCGTGTTCAAACCCTCTGCATATGCCAAAAGTTCCGCTCTGATATTTGATTTTGCCGTAACTTTGTAAAGTCCCGTACTTTCTAATTTGGTTTTCATCGAATCAAAGCTGTTCATCACTTCACCCCAATCGTAACTGTACCGACAGTAAAACATTGCGACTTTGCCACCGTCACATCCTGCATATCCGTGTTCCAGTTGTAGTTGGTTATACAACCCGTGTCAATCAGTCTTGCACCGAGTTCCGACAATCTGAAAGTTCCGCCGATAGGGATTGAATTCACATATTCCGCAAAGGCATTTTTGAGCAACTCCTTGACTTCACCTGAAGAATATCCGTCCTCCGCATAGGCAACAACACTCATATTGCAGGCGGTACGCTGGGCATTCGCCACAATAACATCAACATTAAGCTCTCTCTGCTTTTCCAAAAGCGACTGAACCTTTGCAACAACATTCGTACCTAATGATGCATCCGCACCCGTGACATAGACATTAACCGTACCTACGCCCCTCGCTTTGCCGATGGCACTCGCCTTTGCAACACCGTCAACCGTGAGTGCAAGCTGTTCGTAATATGCCGCATTCGTGCCGTTGGAGGTGTTTATATATGTATCTCTTATGCGTTTGCGAAGTTCATCGTCCGTTTCGGCATCGCAACCGCCCGTAAATTTCTCACGGTTTGTAACCGTTTCAATCTCTGTCGGCACACTCACGGGAACAACCGCACAACCAAGCCCGATATTACCGTTACTCCCCGCCTGTTCAGCCTCGGCATAAACACTCACAAGCGTGTTACCGGCACTGATTTCTTCATCCTCGGTTGTCACAAAGCGAACAGGAACTGTATCAGCAGTAGCCACAACACACCCCTTTGGAATTACAATATCGTGACTGCACGGCTGAGAAATATTGAAGGTAATTTCGCCCGTTGACTTCATCGCCTTTTTGCGTTCAATACCTCTCTGCGATGCGAGTTTATCAAGGCATTCACCGCTTGCGCTCACTGCAAACATCTGTCTTTTCCACCATTCAAGATTCGTCTGCAGCTTAAAAATCTCGCCGGCAAGCACCTTGAGCCTGATTGCAATGTCGCTCACCTCGTTAAAGCTGTCACCCGTTTCATGCTCATAGGCATTCTTCATTCTGCCGTAAATTTCATCATAGGTTTCCATTTATCTGCACCTCCCTTGTAATATCGTCAACCGTAAGGTCAATCGTAATCGTTTTGCCAACCGACTTAACGCGTGCATAGGTATTTTTCATTTTTGCAAGCGATTCATTGGCAAGCAGTTCAATCTGCTTTGCCGAGAGTGTTTTGTCCTGCAAAAGCACCTTTGAACCGAAATTTCTGTCATAGACAAATCCGCCGAGTTTTGCCGAAATGCAAAGCACAGCCTGTTGGAATTTTGCGTCAGTCCCCTCAAGCAATACCGTATTGCCCGAAGAGCCGATAACGATATCACCGTTTTTAATCATCGTATCCCTCATACTACACCGCCTTGCCGTTGATAAGAACCCTGCCGTCATTTTTCAGCACAATACTTGCTCCGCCCTTTGACGAGAGCATAACCTCGCCCTCATCAAGTTCAACATTTTTCGCAAGCACGCCAAGGCTCACTTCGCCGTTAGCAAGCGGCAAAACAACCGCCGACTCTCCCACGGGAACAACGCTTGCAAAGCCATACGGCACGCAACATTTTATCTCCCTGTGTTCTTCCGAGGAATCCACCGAAACCGTGTTTCCCGAACTTTTCACACCGCCCTTTTCGGCTTTCGGGGCGGTAATCGAATTTTTAGTTATGTAATTCATCAGCCACATCGCCGTTCTCCTTTCCAAGCACAACCGTTGTGCTTTCACCGTTTTTCCCAAGTGAATATTTAATGCTTTTCACAATCAAGCCCTCTCTTTTTCCGATGAGAGAGTCATCAATCACAGCCCTTCTGCCGACAACTCCGCACAGACATTCTGCACATTCAAGCATTATTTCAAAGCTCTGCCTGTTGCCGTTTTCAATCATTCTGTCGGCTGTTTTTACCGCATTGTTGTCGAGAAAAGCGTTTACATATCTCACCCTTTTAATCCTGTCGGCAACGCATTTGTTGCTTATAACGCTCTTGTAGCCGCCGTATTCCTCGGTGCGTAGTTTGACCTGCGAAATCACCTTGCACGGCTTTATGTACTCACGGAGAGATGTGTAGCCTACTCCGTTTCTGCCGAACACAATCGGCTTTGCACCGCCGTAAGTTCCGCACATCAAAGCAAATCCCGCCCCCGTAATTCTCGGACTTTTGCCGTATCTGCCGTTGCAGAATTTTTCAAGCACCTGCCACTCGGTCATGCCCTTTTCAATTTTGATTGTGCCCATAAACGGATGTTCGTCACCGTCATATCCGACAATTCCGAACGGCTTTAAATGCCTTTCAAAAATGAACTTTGCCGCCGGGTTCACATATGTAACAGGCTCTGCCTCATTGTCGAGAAGCCTTCCGGCAAGACTTCTTGCACTCAGCCTTACAATCGCACCGTCGGTTCTCACAGTGCTGACAATCTCGTCAGCCTGTCCCACAAACACAAGCGACTTGCCGTCATAAGCCTCAAGCATATCGGCATTTCCGAACTTCTCGTCATACGGCACAGTCATCACAAGCTCATCGGCAGGCACATCGACATCTGCCGAAATTTCTGCCGTGAGAACATTTTTAATTTCACACCTTTTGCCGTTTTTATCAGTAAAAAAGTAAGTCAGCACAGCTTAACCCTCCTTGTTCCGAGGTTTTCATCGGGGAACTTAACATCGGGATTCAGCCGCACAAGCTCGTCAATTTTCACTCCTGTTTTGTATGCAATGTCCCACAGGGTTTGTCCGTTTTCACAGTCAAAATATGTAATTACCGTTTTCTGCTTTTTCTCCATAACCTCACGGAACACAAAGCTGTATTCAAGTACATTCGGCTTTGGCTCGCCCTTTATTTCAAGCTTTTCAAACACAGCATAAATGCTCGGCAGGTTTGGCACGGAGAGCACTTCTTTTCCGCTGTTTCTGAACACCTCAAACAGCCTTTCAAACTGTTCTGCACAATCCTCGCCGTACAGCTGTCCCGAACCGCTGATTTTCATATTCTTCCGCCCCATATCCTGAACGGTAGATTCGCCGAACGGACTTTTCATTTCTGCAACGCTCCTGTCACATTCAAAGCTGATATTCTGCGGATTGTGATGCCACACATATTCACCGAATTTCATCGGCACCGGTTTCATCGGCTTTTCGCCTCCTCTTCTTCGTCAAGTCTGCGACTGTAACGACGGCTTTCCCTTTCAAGGAATTCACCTAACATTTCGGTATCTTTACCGCCGTTCTCAGACTCCGCAAGCCTGTAAAGTTCGTCTGAATTTTTATCATTCATATAATTTTCCTCTCGTCGGCACTGATTTTCACGGTTGCAAGAATACTTCCGCTGCCCTGAGTAACGCTTGAAAATTCAAGCACTTTGCAATCCGTGTAAATGATTTTCTTCTTTGCAAGGTCAAGTTCAAGACTCTTAAAGCTGTCACGCTCCAAAAACGGAGTTTTATCAGTAATCTTCATCACAAAGGTAAGTTCCCATTCATTTGAAACAATCCTTTCAACGGGCTTGTCATTGAAAAATTCCTTGATTTCCGTGAAGGAGTTCTTTCTTGTACAGGTTGCCTTTTCAACGCCGCCGAGAATTTTTCCCTCACATTTCAACACGGCATTTCCGCAATTTTCAAATTCAAAGCCGTCCATTTAAACCTCCTCGCAAAGACAGAATTCCATATTAAAACTCACCGTTCTGTAAATTGCATTCATATCGGGATCAAATTCAATTGACGCCGCCTCGCTGTGAGTAATCGTCTTTTCCGCATCGGCAGTTTTAAGTCCGAGAAGAATTTCACTTACCACTTCCGAAAGACCGCTTCCGTTCTCGGTTGCAGGAGCATACACCCTGATTTCAACTCCTGCATTGTAGCTTTCACCCTTGATAGACGGCGAAAGGTATCCGCCGATATAACTTTTCTGCGTTGACATATCTCTCACCGACACAACGGCAATCATTCCGTTCACGGGTGACGGTGCTTCATCAGAGCCGTATTCTCTTATAAATCTGACATTTTTCAAAGCCTCATTTACCTTTAATCCTGCAATAATACGGTCAACCTGTTTCTCAATTCGATTCAAAATCATCCCTCGTTTCTTCTCTGTATGCACACAGAACAGCCCTTACATAAATCGGATTGTCCTTCACATAATATTTTTCGCACCTTTTAACAGTATATTTACCGTTTTCACTTTCTATTACGCTTTTTTCCGAATCAAGCAGAACATCGGGCGGTGCAATAAATAAAAACAACTTCGTTTTTCTCATACCCAGTTTATGCCGTACACTGTCATAATTCTGATTGCTGTTGTATCTCAAAGGTGAAATAAAGGCCTTTGTCCTAACCGATTTACCGCCGTTTTTAACGGTAACATCACAGCCGTATCTGTTTAATATTTTCCCGATAGACGGTGAAATATTCATCATATCACCCCAAGCAAAAATTTTTCTCTGCCGATAAGGTCCTGCGACTTGTCGGCATATTCCCTCCACAGCTTTTCGGCACGGCTTTCGCCGTCCGCAGATGATGAAATTTTCAAATCACCTGCGGAAAAAGAAGAAATGCTGTCATCATTGCAAAGGGAATACAACTTAAAAGCGTAAACGGCACACAGGTTTTCAAGTCTTAATTCGTCATCTTCCGAAAGATTTCCCTTCGTAACAATCGAATTAACATACACCACGGCATCGTCAATAATGCTTTTCCATTTGTAAGTTTCAGCACCGTCAATACCGCTGTATAATGCAAAACGCTTTGTAATGTTTGCAATGTTCAAGGCTATCCCTCCTTAACAGCTCATCACCTTTGACGCCTCTGTAAAGATTTTTGAAAAACCGGCGGTACAGGTAACTGCGGCTCTTTCAAGCTGACGGTCAATAAGCTTGTCGTAATCTGTAACAACACCGCCTGCCTGAACCATTTCAAGCGCACAGTTTTTGTCAAGACCGATAATCTTACCGCCCTCAAGCTCGGGAGTGTGAAGAAGGCTTGCACCGAGAGGTGTAATCATTCTGCCCGTAGCCTGAAAATCAAGACCTGCGTTTGAATCCTGAAGCTGAGAAAGCGAAAGAATCTTCTGCATTTCGGGGGTTGACGCAAGAATTGTGTTGAGTTCATACGGAGCAAGCTCTGTCCAAAGCTTTAAAAGGTCCTCATATGTAACCTTGCCGCCTGTTGCAACATTAAGTGTGCCGGCGGGATTTTCATTGCCGTCACCGTTCACAAGCACATCAATCGCATCTTTAAGCTGTGCTCTTGCAATATATGCGCCAATCTGATTGAGTGTTACGGTAAAGAGGTCAAGACGCTGAAAGCGAAGCGCCTCATATGATGCAACAAGCATTCTGCCGCGCTTGTGAAGCTTAACAAGGTTTTCTCTTGTCTTAACCTCAGTCTGCGGAATCTTTGCACCCTCGCCGACGAGTTTAAGACTCTTGTCATCCTCACTCGGAACAGATGCAATGCTGCGGTAATCCATACCCTCAATGTCTGTCACGGTTGCCACAAGATTTGGGAGAATATCCGCTCTCTCCATGCCCTGCATAACGGCTCTGCTCACATATTCGGGGAAAAGTGCCGCAGAGTTTGAACTCTGAAAAAACTTTTCAACACAGTCGCTGTTTCTGCCCTTAACCTTAATGTCAAAGCGTTTGAGCTGACGGGAAAATGCGTCAAGTCCCTCAAGTGCAGTACCTCTGTAATTTTCTGACGGATCAAGCTTTTCAAGTGCGCCCGAAATTCCGCCCTTTGTCTGATACATACCCTTTTCAATTGTAATATTTTCAAAATTTGCCATAATATCTTCCTCCTCTTATCAAAGAATAAATCCGACTGATGTGTCTGTTGAGTCAAGCACAAGGTACTCTCTGCCGGTTGTTGTAACCGACACGCCGCCGACTGCCGTTGCAGAAAGCTTTTTGTAGCCGACGGCGATTTTCTTGTCGCTCTTAACCTTTACATAGCCCGAAAGCTGAACAACCGCATAACCGCCTCTCACGCTTACGCACACACCGCAAAAGTTCTCGCTTGCGTCACATTTTGCAACAGTGCCGTTGTCCTTCATCTTAACAGGCACGCCTGCCTCTGTAAGTGTTTTGTCTGCAATAAATGTTGCGGCATTTTCGCCGAATCCGTTAAAATTTACATTCATAATAATACCTCCGTTAAATACTGAACTGACCGTTTTCCACAGTGTTATTTCTCTTGTCCTGCTTGCAGTAAAGCTGCGGAACAGGCTCAAAAGCTGCTTTCTTTTTCTTTTCAAATGCTGACTTAAATTCTCTGAGCTGTTCAATTGTCATGCTCTTTGCAACGCTCTCCATTGTTTCCCCCGAAATGTCAGGCTGAACAAAAGCGGCAAGTCCCACAACATCACGGGTAAGGCTTTCACGGTACAGCACACCGTCCTTAGCCGACTTTTTAAGCCCGTCAATATATTCGCACAGCTTTCTGCTGTCACTCTCATCAAGTGCAAAAGCCTTTTTGTTTTCAATGGCTTTAAGAATTTTTTCCATATCATTTTCCTTTCCAAAAATTTTGTGACCTTTCGTAATGCCTGCCCTCTTTTGTGACGGCACGGCAACAAAGCTCCATTCGTATGCGTCATACGGGTTCACAAGTTCACCGCAACAAAGCTTTGAGCCGTAAACCTCGCCCTTTTTGTGAGTACACATCGAGATGTCCTCACCGCACACATTGCACACAACCCTACCAACGGCACAGCCAACGCTTACTTCCTTGATAATTCCGCTGTCAATTGCAAGGATAATATCCCTGTTGCTCTCACAAACGGGAAGATATGCCCTTGCCTTGAGCCTGTAGTAATCGTCACCCAAAGCCGTTTTCTGACCGTCAATTTTCTCAACCTTACAGCTGAAAATTCTTGCCGTCTGATTTTTGGCACTTGGATTGTGATCAATAATTCCTGTCTTGCCGACAAAAAGCTTTTCAAGCTCATAAAGCGAATCTGTTGTAAAGCGTTCGCCGTCACGGTCAACATCGTTGTCACACAGCACAACCGAAAACGCATACACCTCATTTTTTGCAAGATTTCGCCTTGTAAAGCGGTTAATCAGTTCAAGTTCATCATCGCCGACAGTCTGATTTTCACCGTCAACAACGCCCGAAACACCGCTTTTAATAAGTTTGTTATCCTTCATTCTGCACCTCCGCTCCAATCTGTCTTTCAATGTTCATCGCATTTGCATTGTTAAGTCTTGCCTGAGAAAGCTCAACCGCATCCTGAAGATTAATCTTGTCCCACTCAATCTTAAAGCTGTCGTTATAACCGCACATTTTAAGATGAGCCGACACAATTTTTGTAATCACGGGTTCAAGCACGGTGCGGTAGTAGGCAAGCTCGCTTGTGAGAATATCCGCCTGCTGTTCGCTCATTCTCTCCGTACTCGACCACGAAATGCCGAGCAAAAACGGCGGAATACCAAGCTTTGCGATAATCTGTTCAAGAATATGCCTTACGGGAATATCGCAGTCGGGCATATCGCTTTCAGCACCGATAACCTTAATGCTGACATCGCCGACCGACACAAAATCACACACGCTGTCGCTTCTCATCGCCTTTTTCCACTCATCGGCAACCGCCTGTGCATTTTCTCTGCTCACAGCCGAACCGTTTGAATCGGGATTGAGAGTAACCGCAAAACGGATATCACCAACCCTCTCCCAGTTTGTTTTTACTGACTCAAAAATCCTCAAAAGTATTGAGCTGACAAACGGCAGACCGCTGAGTATGGAAGTACCGCACACAGTACCCGGCTTGGGATTAAGCAGTGTTGCAAAAATTCTTTCCGGATGCTTAGGTTCTTCGGCTGTACCGGTGCCGAGTGTGTAAACCGCAAGCTTCAGCGGAGAAGAATCCGCTCTGATTTCAACATCGTCAAGGCTTGCATTGTACAATGCGCAAATTCCTTCACCGTCACTATCGGGAACAATCTCACCGACCGCCTGTCCGTAGGTGAGAAGCGAATCAAGATAGCAAAGCACAAAACTTTCAAGTCCCATCATTTCACCGTTTGTGCGGACATTTTTAACAAAGCTGTCGGCAATCTTCTGACTTTCAGCCGATGAAGTCACAATTTTGAATCCGCCGATAAGTCTGATAATTTTGCAGAGTGCCGCATCAATAATCGGCACAGACTCACGCAAAGTTGTGTACAACTGCCTTTCCGTTCTCGTCTGAACGGCAAATCGTGAGAAAATCGGCGAATTATTTCTCGTTTCTCTCAAAACGGTCTGCACCGTCTTTATGCTCTCGGTCTTTTTATTTTTTCTGCCAAGCCTCAAGCTGTTTCCTCCTGTCTTTTGGTTGCAACGGCAAAGAATCCGTCACAACCGTAAATTTTCGTGGCGACAAAATATCTTATGTCGTCCATTGCATGGTCGTTTTCCTTAACAGGTGCGTCACTGCGCCCCGAACCGTCCCAACGGTAAAGCGAAAATTCCCTTCTTGCGGCTCTGCAATTTTTGCAGATTCTGATTTTTCTGTCCTTCAAAGCCTGCGAAGTCTGTCTTATGCCGTTGATAACATTGTTTTCAGCCGACACAACCGTGTATTTTCCGTGTCTCCTTATAACCTCAATAAAGCTTGCGGCAGACGGATCGACAATCACACATTCGATTTTCCGCCCGTCAATCAGCTTTTCAAGTCCGTCATAATGCTCCTCGTCGGTCTTTTGAAAGCCCTGCGTGCGTGAGTTGAAGTAGTATTCGTCAACCCTGTACCACACACCGTTTTTTCTGCCCCACAAACCGAATGATGCGGGATTTACAGTACCGTAATCGCACGATACCGCCCAGCTTTCAATATCTGACGGAATATCGCAGTACATCCTTTCATTGTCCATAAACGGATAAACCGCACCGAAAACGGCTACCCATCTGCCTTTTACAAACCTCTCGTAAAACACCCCCGAATACAGACTTTCATACCTCTTGATAACCTCAGGCTTCAAAGACGGATTGTCCTGCATTGTAAAGTGCAGATATAACGCATTTTTGTCACCGCACTTTTTAATCCACTCACGGTAGAACCAATGCTCAGGAAATTCGGGATTGCAGTTAAACCAAAATCTTGAACCCGACACGGAACATCTCGCCAATGCCTGTTCAACGAACGACCTCGGCATCAACGCAACCTCGTCAAAAAGCACACCCGAAAGCGTCATGCCCTGAATGAGCGATGCGGATGACTCGTCCTTGCCTCCGAAAAGATAAAACCTGTTCATCACTCCGTTAACGCTCACGGTCAAAATATTCTGCGACAGCTTTTCTTCACACTTAAAACCGAGTGATTTCAAAATCGGAATCACGGGCGTAATCATATTTCGCCTTAAAGAACGGATTGTCTTTCCGCAAAGTGCAAAGTCCGAATTTGCAAAATCGTAAAAGCTCCACAGAATGAACGACAGCGACATACAAAATGTCTTTCCGCTGCGCACAGCACCGTCACAGATGATTGCGTCCCTGTCACGAAAAGCCGACTCCCTGTTCCACCACGAAAGCACGGTAAGCTGTTTTTTAGAAAAAGTTTTAATTTCCATTTTCCTTGTCATTCACCGCCCTTGCGCTGTTTGAAATGGCGTCAAAAAGCTGTTTTGCGCCTGTTTCATGCTCACCGCCTGCACCGAGTTTTTCAAGTGCCTTTAGCCTGTCAAAAAACTTGATTTCCATTGAACCGTCCTTTGGTCTTTTAATCTCCGACACAAGGAACAGGTCCATTCCCTCAAGATCCTCCTTGCTCGGATCACTTTTGTAAAGCAAAGAAATTGCATCGCAAATGCTACCGAAAGCCAACCGCTGATACCCTGCCGCCGCCATATTGGCAAGGGATTTTTCTCTTAGCCGTGACAGCCGTTCAAGCTCGGCTGAAATTTCGGGACGGCAGATAAGCTCTTCCCCCTTCTGCTCACAATCCCCCGTGTAGCCTGCCTTTTCTGCGGCAAGCTCGGAATTTCCCGAACCGAGAAATAAACTGCAAAACTTCTTTTCTCTACCTGTCAATTTTCTGATATCTCGTCACCTCCGTTTTTCGAGAGGCTTTATCAACACCCCTCACTTATACCTGCAAAATTCAAAAAAATTGCATACTTTAATGCATTTTTCAAAAATATTTTTAAAAATAATTATTCATAACCAAAAATCAATAGTCAAAGATATCCGCCTGCCCCCCTCAAAAAAACCGTCTTTTCCAAATCAGATAATAAAAAAACCGTGTGTACTTTTTCTGTACACACGGTTTTGTGTTATAGTCGGTATATTTACTTGAGCATTTTAAGAATTTCGTCCTTTTCACGATAGCCGACAGCCTTATTGACAAGCTGACCGTTTTTGAACACCATAAGAGTCGGGATACTCGACACATTATACTGCATTGTTAGGTCGGGTTCTTCGTCAACATTAACCTTGCCGACAAGAATTTTGCCGTCATATTCGTCAGCGATTTCTTTCACAATCGGGGCAATCATCTTGCACGGACCGCACCATGTTGCCCAAAAGTCTACAAGCACGGGAATATCCGACTGCAAAACCTCCTGCTCAAAAGTTTCTTTGTAAAGCTCTATTTCCATAACAATCCTCCTGTTCGGTTATTTTAATCTTTAGATTTGTAGTAAAGCATACAATGACAAAAGCCCTCAAAATCAGGATCGGCAATCTGCTCTTTGAATTCCTTGCACATACACTTGTATTCCTCTGTACGCTGAATTCTGCACGGGCAGTAACCGCCTGTCCTCTTCAAGCCCTCTTTAACTGTCTTTACTGTTTCTTTGTCGGGATTAAGTGTTATTTTCATCTGCTCACCCCACAATTTTTACGGCGTTTGCCGTTAATCTCTTCCCTTGCCTATACTATATATCGCAACTCTAAAATTGTCAAGCATGCGAGTGCCTCGCACCCCGTTCGTGTAGACAGTTTAATATAACCAAAGTTACGACTCCCGAGATTTGCTTTGTGCTAAATATTGCCCTATGCATACGAGTGCCTCGCTCTCCGTTCGTGTAGACAGTCTGATATAGTAAAAACTATAAGTCCCGAGATTTGCTTTGTGCTAATCGCTCTCTGTTCGTGAAGATAGTTTCTGTAATGCAAAACATATTATGCCCGAGCGTAACATTGCCACCTTCTGCACCATTCAATGTAGCGGCGAACAGTGTTCGCCAATCGTTTTGGTTGCAAAACCAAAACGAACAAACACACAATCTATTTTTTTCAAAAAATTATAATGTCAAATTGAAATTAGCTTTTATTCAATTCGTGCTTGCACACGAATTGATTGGCGAACGATGTTCGCCGCTACGGTATAACGGTAAATTTCCGACATTTATATAATTTAATTCACCATAAAATCTGTACTGTTACTTGCAAGTGTTCATCGGAGCACCTACTGAATTGTGAAAACAATAACTAAAATTATCTTTATTATTTGCCGTATAAAGAAAAACTCTGTTAAATTTTTCAAAAATTGCATTAAAATATACATTTTTTCGCCTTCTGTGCTTATAAGCGGAGGCGATTTTATGACTAACTTTTTTATGGTACCAAACGAGGTGTTTGACCTCAACCTAAAACCGCAACAGTTCGCTGTTTTATGCTATATACTCAAATGCTGTGACGAATCGAACACCTGTTATCCGTCCATACACACCATTGCAGAGGCCTGTGCAATCTCCGACAACACCGTCAGGGAAAGCATAAAATTCCTTTGCAAAAGAAAAATCATTACCAAATCGGGCGGTTTCACGGTCGGCAAATACGGCAAGATTCAGTCATCGTCCTATCTGTTCTCGATCAACCCGAATTTTTATGACGAAGGTTTCGGCAGAGACAACCTTGTCGAATATTTCAAAAACGAAAACTCTGCCACCTCATAATCTGCAACAACACACTCTGCGAATATCACTTCATACCCCATGTAAAATACTGCACCCCCCTACTTCAAATATTACACCCATGGGGTTCAGAATTTGCACCTCCCCCCTTCAAAATTTGAACCCGTCCCCTTCAGAATTTGAAGCCTAATAATACCCATAGAAAAAGACTAAGAGAAAAATACCCAAGGAACAATACCAAATGAATAACTGTAATGAGTGGAATCGAGAGCGAATACTGACGAATTGCATCCTTGTAATCGCAGAAATCTGTGTTATACTTAAGTTGAAAATAATTTGATGAGGTGATAGCATGGTAATAAGAGAGGTTCAGGACAGAGATTTCGTTCAGCTTGCGGAAATGAGATGGACTCATGCTGTTGAGGACGACGAAACTTACGGTGAACACAACACCGACGGTGTAACAAAATCGGTATTTATTGAGGAGTTCGTTGCCTTTTTATACACATACAAGGAATATAAAATCTTCGTTGCGGAAGATGAGAATGCGAAAATTCTTTCGGCAATGTTTGTATATCTTATTCCGACAATTCCCACCCCGAATGCAAAGCGTGAATTTATTGCGTATCTCACAAAGGTGTTCACGCTTGAAGAATATCGTGGCAAGGGTATCGGCACTCGACTGCTCGATTATGTAAAGAACTACCTTTCGTCAATCAACTGCGAACTTGTCTTTGCATGGCCAAGCGAAAATTCGGCAGAATGGTATAAATCTCATGGGTTTTCCGACACCAACGAAATTTTTGAGTGCAGATTATAACAATAAAAAATATAAGAGAACAATCGGGTAACAGATTTGCTGAATGTAAACTTCTGCTACCCGATTGTTATTCTATACCGAGAATATCATGGAAATATTTAAGCGTGGAATATTTGTATTTTCGTTTAAAAGATTTTTTGTCAAGGATTTTTAAGCTGACATAACACTTCTGATACACTTTTATTATAAGCACATTTTTTAAAATATTACGAACAAATATAATAACAAAAAAACGGCACCCCGATTTTACTCGGAGTGCCGTAATTAATTTTGATTACAGAATCAGAATCGTGTTGAGTGTGGAATATTCCGCATTATTTAGCGTAAGCAGAATCTCCGCCGATCTGACCGTCGATACCTGTAAATCCGCTTGCGCAGCATACATATACTCTCATGTTAGCCTTAGCAAGTTCCGGAACTGTAAGTGTACCGTCAGTAACATACTTAACATCACCTGTAACAGCATCAACATACTTGCCGTTAGGAATGTTCTTGAATGTTGCACCTGAAGAAATTGAAACGAGTGCAAGGCTGTCTGTGTTGTCGTCAGTATAACGGCGAACATAAGACATATCGCCACCTGTTACATATGTGCTTGATGCTGTGTACTGTCCCTTCTGGAGAGCGGGGATAGCACGACGAATAGCATTAACCTTTGAAAGGTGCTTACTGAGCGGGCTTGCAAGAGTGTCAGCAACAGTGCCTGATGCTGTGTACTCACTGAAGTCAGTAGCTTTTACAGTACCCTCAAGATAATCACCGAAGTATGCACGACCTGAGTTTTCAAGAGAAATAAGTGTACCCTTATCAATAAGCTCACCCTTCTTGAACTCAACTTCTGAACCATAGTATACGCAAGGAATACCACGGAATGTGAACATAAGATCCATATTCTCTGCCCATGTCTGTGTACCGCCTGTGAAACGAGTTGTTTCATCCGGCTGTTCAGGAGCATAGTCGTGTGAATCAACATACATTACGCTGTATGTTGCATCATTGTAATACTGGTCGTTGTTAACAGCGAAGTTATAAGCGTTCTTAGCGCTACCGAACATTCTGTGCATCTGGAAGTCAATTGCATCCATGCCTGATGCCATAGAACGGTCGGAACCGTGATATGTAATACCGTCAAGGAAAGCGTTGTCGCTCTTTGGCTGTGTAGAATCCATATCACCGTTGTAATTATCTTCTTCAAGATAATGCTGAAGAACGAGGTTCATGTTGTCGTTGATTTCTGAAGCTGATGTGCCCCAGTTCCAGCTGTCTGCCCACTTAGAGTTAGACTCTTTCCATGTGTAGTAAGGAGTTGACTCCTCGGCATGGCCACGATACCAAACTGATGTGTATCTTGTGCAGATTTCGCCGAACATATAGAAGTTAGGCTTGCCTGCTGCCTTAGCAGCGTCCATAAGCTGGTCATTGAACATAATGTTGAGAGATACTCTCGGAATGTGACGAACGGTATCAACACGGAAGCCGTCAACGCCCATATCCATATACTTTGAATATGAATCTACAACATATTCTGCAACAGCAGGGTTCTCTGTGTTAAGGTCAACGCAGTCGCCTGCAATCTGGCTGAACTTTGTTGTCCAGTCATCATAGTTAGGACTCTGGAAATAGCCTGTATGATAGTAGTTGTTCGGGTTGTAAGTATCACTCTGTGAAATCTTATTCATAGAGAAGTCCTGAGCTGCAGGCTGAGGACCGGTTGAGTTACCGTTGTCGCCTGAGTAAGTAACATTCTTCATAAGATTAAGTCTCTGCTGATACTGAACACCCGGCTTCTGAGCCCAGTATTCCTCAGGTGACTTAAGGCCGTATGTATCAAGAAGATACTGTGTAGGAATCAATGACTCCTGAAGGTTGCCAAGGTCTTTAGTTGTATCCTTTGTGAAAAGATCACAGAAGTGTGCTTCACCAAAGTTACCTGTGTGCTGAAGAACTACGTCCTGAATAATCTTCATGCCCTTCTGGTGAGCATCGTGAATAAGATCCTCGTATGTGTAGTCTGAGCTTTCATAACGAGCATCAACTGTTGACAAATCCATAGCATGATAGCCGTGGTAGTCATAGCCTGATCCGTTTGTAACAACAGGTGTTACCCAAATTGCGCTGAAGCCGAGAGCCTTGATGTAGTCGAGCTTTTCACCGAGACCCTTGAAGTCACCACGCCATGCAGGGTCGTCATCACCGTTGCCGGCTGTGCCGTCATCCCAGCAATGAACATCGTTGCCTGTATCGCCGTCATAGAAACGGGTTGTCATAACGAAGTAAATTGTTTCTTCACGCATATCAACGCTGCCAATCGGATCCGGCTCGTCAGGGTTGTATTTTGACCATTTACCGTTTTCACAGTACCAGTCTGCGCTTGCAGCAGATTCAAGTTTTTTCTCCGAAGAATACTGCTTGCCGTCAGCGTCTGTAACAATGGCATTTACCTTTGTAACATCTGCTACATGGTAGTTATACCACTTGTCACCCTTTGTCATTTTCTCACCGGGGTAAGACTTTGACATGGCGCTGTTTGTGGGGAGCGAGTTCCACAAATATACATATGGCTGTGTACCGTCACTCATTCTTACATGAATTGTGATGCCTGTTTCTGTTGTATCCGCAGATACAGCGTCAGAGTCGGAACTCTGAGCTGCATTTACAGAAATTACTCCTGCGGTTACAACCATCATCACAGCAAGAACAAGTGCGCACAGCTTCTTTATTCTTGTCATAGGTATATCTCCAATCTTTCTTTTACTTAATGTTTGGATTATTCAAGGTTTACAACGATTTTCTGAATGATTGTTGCATCCTTAACACTGATTGCACCGTCACCGTCAAGGTCGCAAATTTTGAGGTCAAGTGTTTCGAGAGCCGGAACATCCGGAAGTCCTACAATTGACTTCTGAAGATATGTTGTGTCCACAACAGTTACATCTCCGTCACCGTCAACATCGCCACGGAGTCTTTCGGGAGCTGTTGTAGGCTGAACTGTTGTTGGCTGAGGAGTTGTAGGTTTAACAGTTGTTGGCTGTGGAGTTGTAGGCTTAACAGTTGTAGGCTGAACTGTTGTTGGCTGAGGAGCAGTTGTAGGAACAACAACTGTTGTAGGCTCAGTAACATCGTCTGCAGCTGTGTAAGCATAAGTCTTGTTTATTGTGCTGTTGTCAGAACTCTGTACATAAACATTAACCTTGTATTCACCCTTCATTGTAGGAACGAATGTGTAAATGTTGTTGAGTGTGTAGTAAGGTGTGTTCTGAGCACCGTTAGGATCAGTTACAACATACTTGTAGAAAAGAAGGTTAGTACCTGTCTTACCGCCGCCTGCCTTAACTGTTACAGTAGCAGTTGAGTTAACCTTGATAAGGTTAAGGTTTGCAGGAGTAACGCTCTTGATGATTGGCTTAACAAGTGCTGAGTCGTCCTTAACTTCAAGAGTCATTGTACGGTTGTTTGTGTTACCGTCTGTGTCCTTAAAGTCAAATGTAATTGTGTATTCACCTGCAACTGTAGGAGTCCATGTTACTGACTTAGCAGAAGAGAAGTCGGAAAGTGTTGATGTTCCGCCCTGTGCGTTAGTAACAGAGAACTTGTAGCTTACTGCTGCGCCGCTCTTATTGGCAGCTGTTGCAGAAAGCTGTACATCTGTACCTGTGTAGATGTTTGATGCAGGATCAGCAGTGAATTCCTTAACCTGGAGAGGGCTTGTATCGTAAACAGACCATTGATTAGTCTTGTTGTTGTATATATAGCCGTCCTTTGCAGTAAGGTCTGATGTCTGTGACTGACCGCTGTTGCTGAAGATGCATTTTGCATATGACTTTGATGCGGTGTACTGATAGATGTTGCCGCCGATGCTTGTCATCTTTACGCCCGGCCATGAGCCGTTGCTGTCAGTACTGCCGTTCCACATATAAACTACCGGTGTTGCCCAACCTGCCTCGTTGTTGAGGTAAACAGTTGTGCCTTCACCGCTGGGAGTTGTTGCTGTTGTAGCAGTTGTTGCTGTTGTTGCGCTTGTAGGTGTCTGAACAGTTGGACCCTGTGAAGGAGCACCTGCATAATCCGACCATGTACCCTTTGAAAGGTCATAGATTTTGCCGTGACCCGGGTATGTAAGGTCTTTTGTCTGATTTGAGCCGTCGTTGAAGATTACCTTTGTATAATCCTTGTCAAGAGTGTAGGAATATACGCCGTCTTCAACCTTTGTCATTGCCTTGCCCGGCCAAGATGCGTTGTTGCCGAGGCCGTCAGTCCACATATAGCAGTTAACTTTTGACCAGCCGTTGTTTACTCTAACGTAAACAGTATCGCCTGTTGCAGCAGAAGCACTGACTACACCGACGAATACGGTTGAAACCGCCAGCATAAGGCAAAGCACAAGGCACATGATTTTGTGTTGTCTTTTTACCATTTTGATTTCCTCCAGAATTATTTTTTTGTTGCACGTGTGAAGCTACTCAACACTACTCCACAATTACTCTTTAATTCTACATTATTGAACCGCTAATAATTTTCCTTTAAAGAATAATAAAATTTCTTGCGTCACAAATTATTCACATTCAAATTGTGCATAATAGACAATGAAACAATAATTAGCAAAAAAACAGGATAATAAAAGCAAATAGTCAGATGTTCGGTTAGCAACATCTGACTTTATTTACAGTTTCATGTCAAAAAATTTTCATTTGATTACTTCTTTTTGATTTTGTCCCAATAGGCTTTGAACGCCTGCTCGTTTTTATTCCTGCCGTATTCGTAATACTTCTTGTCCTTTAGGGCATCGGGCAGATATTGTTGCTCAACATAATGGTTTGGAAAGTCGTGGGGATAAAGATAGAACTGTCCCTTGTTTGGATTGTCATCTCCGTCACAGTGCTTGTTCTGCAATTGTCTGGGTACAGGACCCGAGTTACCCGTTCTTATGTCAGCCAAAGCTCTGTTTATACCCATATATGCCGAGTTGGATTTTGGGGCATTGCACACCATAACCACGGCATCGGCAAGCGGAATTCTCGCCTCGGGAAGTCCGACAGCCTGTGCTATATCAACGCACGACTTTACAATCGGCAAAAGCTGTGGATACGCAAGTCCCACATCCTCGCTCGCACACACCATAAGTCTGCGACACGCACTCGGCAGATCGCCTGCCTCAAGCAGTCTTGCAAGATAGTGAAGTGCGGCATCGGGATCGCTTCCACGCATACTTTTCTGATAAGCCGAAATAATATCGTAATGCTCATCGCCCTCACGGTCATATCTGACCGCACTTTTCTGCACAAGCTGTTCAACGGTTTCAAGTCTTACAACCTTTTTTCCGTCAATTTCATCTGTTGCAATCACGGAAAGCTCAACGGCATTCATAGCCTTGCGAACATCTCCTCCGCAACCCGATGCTATTTTCTTTGCACATTCTTCGGGCATTTCAATATCCGTACCGCTCTCCTCGGCAAGAAAATCACTTGCACGGTAAACCGCCTTTTCAACCTCATCCGGCTCAACCGGCTTAAATTCAAAAACAGTCGAACGGCTCAGAATTGCGTTATATACATAAAAATACGGATTTTCGGTTGTTGAGGCAATCAGCGTGATGCTGCCGTTTTCAATGTATTCGAGCAAAGTCTGCTGTTGCTTTTTATTAAAATACTGAATTTCGTCAAGATAGAGCAGAATTCCGTTAAGCCCCGAAAAAGTGTTAAGCTGTGCAACAATCTCCTTTATGTCGGCAGTTGAAGCCGTTGTGCCGTTAAGCTTTTTGAGTGTACGGTTTGTCTTTTTGGCAATATATGTGGCAAGCGTAGTTTTTCCAACCCCCGAAGGACCGTAGAAAATAAGATTCGGAATATCTCCGCTTTCAATAATTTTACGCAAAGGTCTGTCGGGTGCAATAAGATGCTTTTGTCCCACAATGTCATCAATTGTCTTTGGACGAATCCTGTCCGCAAGCGGTTTGTTCATAATTTTTCTCCCATGACTTCAAGTTGCGTATTTGATGTCAAGCCTCGTTGTTCTGTACTGTTTCCAAAAATAACTCTCACTCGTCTAATCCGTTCCAATCACTTGCGTGATTTACACGGTTTAGTCCTCGCCGGTCGTTATTTTTGGGTACAGAACCTCGGCTCTTATTGATGTCAAGCCTCGTTGTTCTTGGCTCTTCTAATATAGTACATTTGTTCGGGTGATTTGTCAAGCAAAAAGTTACTGCTATTTTGTAGCGGCGAACCGCCGTGCGGGCGGATAATATCCGCCCATACATTTAAATGCAACTTCTATATATACAAAAACAGTCGGGCGACAATGATTTGCATTTTGCAAACTGTCTGCCCGACCGCAATTTTCAATTTTCCATTTTCAACTTTCAATTTAAAAAAAACTTCCGCTCGGACATCTACGCTCTCGCCTTGAAACGACTGTATTCACGAACCGAGAACGGTGGCTCGCCGTCCATTTTCAATTTTAATTAATTCCCACAACTATTTTCTGAATTTTCGTGGCATCGGCAACCGTGATATCTCCGTCACCGTCACAATCGGCATTGCAAAGCTGTGTGTTGTCAAGCTGTTCAAGCTTTACTATATACTTCTGAACAATGGTTGCGTCCTTAACGGTAATATCTCCGTCAAGGTCAACATCGCCGTTCAAAATCTTATCATTTTTGAGTGCCACAGCTTTGATAACAAATGTACCGCCGAGCGTATCATCTCTCTCGGTTTTGTACCAGTCGAGCAGTTCACATGTTGCGCCGTCATATTTAATGTAGCTGTTACCGTAAGATGAATCATTGAGGAATGTCATTTTCGTTGCACTTGTAAGCCATTCGCCTACACCAAGCTGACTTAATTCCTCTGAATTTGTTTTGATTCTCACACCGACTGCACCTCTTCCGAGCGGTGCAACAAATCCGTTTGCATCAACAGACTGATAACCGCTGTATGCAACCTTGCCCGATGCAACAGACTTCCATTCACTCTCATCATTTGAGGGAGCACCGTCTCTTACGGGAATGTAGTAAATCTCATAATCCGCACCGTTGCTCTTTGTTTCAAAAAGCACCTTATCAAGTGTACGGCTGTTTTCGCCAAAATCAAAACAATTGATGAATGTAATGTCGTTGCTGTCAACATAATTAAAGCTGTATGTAGCACCGTAGCGTTCATCCTGCAACAATGTCATATCGTCGGTAATCTCCGTCACCTCGTCAATTGTGAAATTCGGGGAATACTTTTCGCCGAAAATGTACTTATCCTCATATGAAAGCCAGAAATAACCGCCCATTGTGTTGTTGTCGCCCCAGCTGTTGCGCACAAGCCATGCTCCGTTGTTCTGCGGCAACACACCTGTTCCGTTAGAGAATCTGTACCTGCTGAGATTATCGTTCCAACCCACAATGCTGATTGTGTGGCCGACATAGTCACCGTCATATGACTGCGGCATAAAGTAGGTTGTGCCTGCATTGTTAAAGCACTTGTTTGATGTGGCATATGACGCTGTCACCGAGCCGTTGTCGATAATTGCCTGCTTGATTTCGTTTGAATCAGCACCGTCAAGATAACGCAGTTTTGTTGTGCCGTATTTAGTCTTGTCGGCTGTCATATCATCGCCGTGAATATTTTTTGAAAAATCAATCTTACCGACATCGGCAATCTCTGCACCGCCCTGCCATGAGGTGAGATAGCCGGGATAAATATTTGTAAATCCGCCGTCACGGTATTTTCTCTGCCAGCCCTTGCCGTTTGTCTGTGTTGTGGAACTTGCGTTTGCGTGGTCATGTGACATCTCGGTAACGGGATAGCCAAGCTTCAAGAGCTTTGTTTCAAAGCCTTCTGTGCCTGCAACCGCCCAGCAATCGTTATACTGCTGAGCCTTGATAGGTGTTACAAAGCCGAGATTTTTTGAGCTGAAATTACTCGGAAGTCCGTTTTCGTCAACAAGCGAATAGCCGATTGCGGAATATGCAGACGGAAAAGACGAATCCGAAGATTGTGCATTCTTTGTGACCGACTCAAAACCGTCATCAATTTCAGCCGCATTTACGCTTGCAATGCCGACCGAAATCATACACACCGCAGAAACCACTGCGGTAAATTTTTCAACAAATTTTTTGTTCATAAAATCACCTGTATATAATGTAAAGTTGTGTGTTTGTTTTAGAATTATAATCTGTCTCTTTTCTTCATAATAAAGAATTTAAATCTGAGCAATTTCCGCTTTGCTTTATAACGCTTTATAACAAAGAATTTAATTTTGCTTAGCTTTATAACAAAAAATTTAAATCTGAACAAATTCCGCTTTGCTTGCAAGGAGCGGAATTTGTGATAGATTGCAATCTACGCAGAGGAGCGTCAGCTCCTTAGAAATTCAGTGTCAACTGAATTTCGGGAGTATCTACTGCCTTTTAGGCAGTAGATACCTGCGTTAAGATTATAACAAAACAAAATAGTCTTGTAAATAGAATACATAATATAAAATTGCACAATAATAACAATATACAAACAAATTTGCGAAACGGGGGATTATTTTGCAGTTCAGAACCGACCTTGCAATTGAGGCAAGAGAAATTGCAGGAGAAAACACAGGCGGTATTGAATTCAAAAAATACAGTGAAAACGGTCTTGAAATTTCACGGCTGATTGTAAAGAACCAAAAGGCAAGACAGGCACTCGGCAAGGAAATCGGCACATACATTACAATTGAGTTGCCGTCACTCACCGACAATTTTACCGAAACCGACAAACGGCTTGAAACCGTCGGCAATGAAATCAAACGGCTGTTGCCCGTAAACGGACTTGTGCTTGTTGCAGGACTCGGCAACATGGAAATCACTCCCGACTCACTCGGACCGAAAACAAGCCGACGAGTGCTTGCCACCCGTCACATAGGCGGAGAAATTGCCCGTTCAACGGGACTTGACCGACTTCGCCCCGTTGCCGTAATGCAGACGGGAGTCACGGGACAGACGGGCATTGAAACAGGCGAATACATTCTCAGCATTGTACGGCGGATAAGACCGACAGCCGTTGTTGCAATTGACGCACTCGCCTCACGCAGAACCGAAAGGCTCGGCTGTACACTTCAGATAAGCGACACGGGAATCTCACCCGGTGCTGGGGTGGGCAACCACCGAACCAAAATCACAAAGGAAACAATCGGAGTTCCTGTTATTGCAATCGGAGTGCCGACCGTTGTTGACGCACAAACGCTTGCGGTTGACATTCTCGGCAATGACTGCAACCGAAAAACGCAGAAAATGCTTATGCCGCAGGGCAGACAGCTTGTAGTCATTCCGAGAGAAATTGACCTGCTCACGGAAAGAGCCTCAAGGCTCATAGCCTTTGCACTCAACGGAGCGCTGCAAAATGAATTTGATTTGCCCGACCTCATCTCGTTAATGTAAATCCACGCATATTTACACATATTCACCAATGTCACGGCATATATTTATTGCAGAAACCGATAGCCAACATATGTACGGATTGCAGGTGATTTTGTGAAAAGTGAAGGAACATCAAAAAACAAACTGAAAAAAGCCTTAAAAACAAGCACAGCCGTTGTACTGTTGACAACGGCTGTTTTAAGCGTTATATACAGACTGCCTCTCTGCTTTGAATCACAGAATCCTGCGGCACTTGCCGCTGCCGCTTTTACTCTCACAAACGGAGAATACAAGCTTGAAAATTCAAAGGCGGAAAAGCCGACAGCTTCCGACCAAAAGCCCACAGAATCAGCCGACACAGAACCCGTAGCCGAAAAAAATCACAAGCGTGACAAAAGCACCTATTACGATTCCTACGGCAACCATGACGGCGAGAATAAATACACGGTTGAGGAACGCACCATCGGCGACACGGGAACTCAGGTTGACAACTGCTTTGTCAAAAACAAAACGGGACTGTCACTTGACTTTGACGAACTTCTTTCGGCAAAACTGCCGTTCTCAATTGACAAGGGCATAAACTCACCGCAGGTTCTAATCTACCACACCCACACAAGCGAGGCATATCTTGACGAAGATGTTGACTTTTTCTATGACAGCTTTTATTCACGCACAAACAACAACGATTTCAATGTTGTGGCAGTCGGAGATGCACTCACCGAACAGCTCAACAAGCGTGGAATAAAAACGGTTCATGACACGACAATTCATGATGAATCCTACAACGGTTCGTATGACCGAAGTGTGGACACAGTGTATAAAAATCTTGAAAAATATCCCGATATCAAGGTTGTTATCGACCTGCACCGTGATGCAATCGGAACGGACGAAAACAAGGTTAAGCCCGTGTTTACATACAACGGCAAAAAGGGTGCGCAGATTATGATTCTTGCGGGATGTGACACAGACGGTGAACGGGGTTTTGACTGCTGGGAGGAAAATTTAAACTTTGCCCTGAAAATTCAGGACAAAGCCGAAACCCTCTATCCCGATATGACCAGACCGCTGAATTTTGACTACTTTGCATACAATGAATATGTCTGCAACGGTTCGCTGTTAATAGAAGTCGGCACAGAATCAAATTCCATTGACGAGGCAACCTACTCAGGCAGTCTGTTAGGCAACGCAATTGCGGATGTGCTTTTAAATTGACGGCGAGCCGCCGGCAGCGTGTCGCTGCACCCAATTCCACATATAAAAAACAGTCGGGAAGACATTGTTTTGCATTTTGCAAACTGTCTTCCCGATCTTTATTATAATCTTTTCAATTTACTTACGATTTTTTCCACGCTGACGGGGCGAACAGCAACATCAACGGGAACAATTCGAGTCTGCCTGCTAACATATCGAAAATCAAAATAATTTTTGACAAAATACTGAATTCCGAATAGTTGCCGACAGGGCCAACCATTCCAAGACCCGGACCTGTGTTGTTGATATTTGCGGCAACAGCCGTGAAATTCGTCACAAAATCCGTTTGGTCAAGCGAAAGCACAAGCCAGCTTAACGCAAAGATTCCGATGTACAGCACAAGGAAAATTGAAGTTGACCTCATAACGTTGTGGTCAATCGCCTTGCCGTCCATTTTAACGGTCTTAACATTTCTCGGATGAACGAGGAGTGAAAACTCCTTTCGTGTTTCCTTAAATAGCAAAATAACTCTTGAAACCTTAAAACCGCCGCCTGTACTGCCTGCCATTGCACCGATAAATGTGATAATCATAATCACGGTTTTTGAAAATTCAGGCCAGTTATTGACATCCGTCAAACCAAAACCTGTTGTCGTGATAATTGACGAAACATAGAAAAAGCTCTGGTGAACCGCATCATATGCACTCGGATAAAGTGACCTGATGTTAAACGCAATCAAAGCTGTTGACAGCACGATAATTCCGAAATAAACCCACAGCTCCTGAATGCGGAAAGCCTGCTTAAACTTCTTCGCAAGAATGAGGATATACACGGAAAAGTTAATTCCGAACAGCATCATAAAAATCGCAATAACCGTTTGCAGATAATTGCTGTATGAAGCGATACCTGCGTTGGTAACACCGAAACCGCCCGTACCTGCCGTTGCAAAGCTTATGTTAAGTGCGTCAAAAACAGGCATTTTGCCTACAATCAGAAATATAAATTCAAGTGCAGTCAAGCCGAAATAAATTCCGTAGAGCAGCATTGCGTAATTTCTCATTTTCGGAACAGCCTTGCCCACAATCGGACCGGGGCTCTCGGCTTTCATAAGGAAAATATTCTGCTGACCGCCGAGCCTCGGGATAATCGCAAGCAAGAACACGATTACGCCCATACCGCCCAACCAATGGAGAAAGCTTCGCCACATAAGCATTCCGTGGCTCAATGCCTCAACATCGGTAAGTATAGTTGAACCTGTTGTCGTAAAGCCCGACACGGTTTCGTAAAAAGCGTCAATAAAACTCGGAATCTCACCGCTCAGCCAGAACGGAAAACATCCTACAAAAGACATAAGAATCCAGCTTAACGCAGTAGCCGCAAAGCCTGCCTTCTGATAAAGCACGGGATTTTTCGGCTTTTTTACTTTTACGGCAAGCAAGCCCAAAAGTGCCGACAAAGCACCTACTCCGAGAAAATAAAATCCCTCGTGTTCGCCGTATATAAATGAAGTAACGGTTGCAATTTGCATAGCCGCACCCTCGACAATAAGAACCCAGCCGAGGATATACACAATTAATCGTTTGTTCATTATGCTCCCCTCAACGCTTTACAATATCTTCAAGCTTGCTAAGACCTTTTTGCATGGTAAGCACAATTACCGTGTCCTCAGGTTTAATCACATCCGTACCTTGCGGAAGAATAATTTTTCCGCCTCTGTTAATGCAGATAATCTGAAGATTAGCCTTCAGATTAAGGCTCATAATCGGAACATTCGTAACCCTTGATTCCGCATTAACCTTGAATTCAAGAGCCTCAACCTTGTCGTCGTTAAGGCGGTAAAGCGATTCAACATTGCTGTCACCCGTATTCTGCATCGCTCTGATATATCTTGCAATATATTCGCCTGTAAGGCTCTTTGGATGAATAATACATTCAAAATTCTGATCATGCAAAAGCGGATCAAATGACGCATTATTTACCTTAGTAATCAATTTTGCCTTTGTAATGCCCTTTAGGTACATCGTTATGATAATATTTTCTTCGTCATAATCCATAAGAGCGGCAATGCCGTCAGCGTGTTCAACACCCTCCGAAAGCAACAGCGACTGATCCATGCAATCGCCCTGAATTATAACAGCCCCAGGTATAGCCTCCGAAAGAAAGTTGCAGCGTTCGGGATTTTTCTCGATAATTTTGACATTCGCACCGGATTTAATCAGCGTCTTTGCAAGGTAGAACGAAACCTTGCCGCCGCCGAGAAGGATAACATCCTTACTTCTGCCGATTGCAATACTGATACGCTTAAAGAATTTTGCGGCAATTTCTGGCTTTGCAACAACAGAAATTCTGTCACCGCCGTTAATAACAAAATCACCGTTAGGAATGAACATCTCATCCCCTCTCTCAACCGTACAGATTCTCACCTTACCTCTGAGGTTGTCAACTCTGCTCAAAGCAGTTCCGACAATTGACGAATTCTGCGGTACAGTTACCTTGATAAGCTCAACAACGCCCTTTGAGAACGAATCAATTTCAAGCGCACCCGAAAATCTTAACAGACGACTGATTTCATTAGCGGCGGTCTGTTCGGGATTGATTGCCATAGAAAGACCGAGATGCTCTTTGATTCTGTAAAGGTCGTTTGTGTATTCGGGATTACGCACTCTTGCAATTGTGTGGGTAACGCCTGCCGCCTTAGCCATAAGACACGAATACAGATTGATTTCATCCCTTGCGGTTGCGGCAATAAGCAAATCGGCATACTCTGCGCCTGCCTCAATAAGCACATCATATGTTGCACCGTTTCCCTCTATGCCGAGAACATCAAGCGAATTTGCAAGTTTATCGACTGCACCGTGGTTAATATCGACTACGGATATTTCATGCCCCTCCAAATTAAGCTCCGACGCTATTGAAGAGCCAACCTTTCCGCATCCAACAATTATAATCCTCATAAATTTTCCTCTTAACCAATATTTAAAAACAAGGTGCGGACCACTGAAAAAATTCACCCGTCCGCATACCAAAGTCATAATACACCTATTTTATACTAAAATCAATACCAAAATAGAAAGAATCCGACTATATACAAATTTTATTTATTGTGCAAAACAGAAGAGCCGAGGTTCTGTACCCAAAAATAACGACCGCAACATATTTTGTCGAGCATTAAATTATGACCGCATGCACAAATTATAATGTTATGTATTCATTTGTAGCGGCGAACCGTGTACGCCTGCAAGTAATGGTACAAATTATATGTTAATACAAATTTTAGAAATGTCACAAACCCGTAGGGGCGGATATCATCCGCCCGCTTAATGAATGTTTATGTTTATATAATATGTTTTGATATAACATAAACTGTGTATTCAATTTTGCACGCAATGCGTGCAATCGTATGCGTTGCACACGAACGGGAGAACACGGTTCTCCCCTACAAAATAGCAGTAACTTTGTAATATTTATATAGTTTATTTCTATCACAATGTTTGTGTCTTTACTTGCGGGCGGATAATATCCGCCCCTACAAATTAACAACACCTTCCATATATAAAAAACAGTCGGGAAGACAAATGTTTGCATTTTGCAAACTATCTTCCCGACCTTAATTTTACATTTTCAATTTTACATTTTCAACTCAGAACAAAAATTACTTATTTTTGTTCCGGATGTATTCGTCAATAGCGGCTGCGGCTGTTTTGCCTGCACCCATTGCGAGGATAACCGTTGCGGCGCCTGTTACAGCGTCACCGCCTGCATATACGCCTTCACGGGATGTAAGACCGTTTTCGTCAGCGATAATACCGCCCCACTTCTGAGTGTCAAGTCCCTTTGTTGTAGCCTTGATAAGCGGGTTAGGTGATGTACCGATTGAAATAACAACAGCGTCAACATCAAGAACGAACTCACTGCCGGGGATTTCAACAGGTCTTCTTCTGCCGCTTGCGTCAGGCTCGCCGAGTTCCATTTTAATGCACTTCATACCCGTTACGAACTCATCTTCGTTGCCGAGAATTTCAACAGGGTTATTGAGGAGCTTGAAGATAATTCCCTCTTCCTTGGCATGCTCAACCTCTTCCTTACGGGCAGGAAGCTCTTCTTCGCTTCTTCTGTAAACAATATAAACCTCTTCCGCACCAAGACGCTTTGCACAACGAGCGGCATCCATTGCAACATTACCGCCGCCGACAACTGCAACCTTCTTTGCGTGCATAATCGGAGTTGTGCTGTCATCCTTATAAGCCTTCATAAGGTTTGTTCTTGTGAGGAACTCATTTGCCGAGTAAACACCGCAAAGGTTCTCACCGGGGATATTCATAAATCTCGGAAGACCTGCGCCAGAACCGATAAATACTGACTCAAAGCCGTAATCGTCCATAAGTTCGTCAATTGAGAGAACTCTGCCGATAACCATATTTGTTTCAACCTTAACACCGAGCTCTTTAAGTGTGTCAACTTCCTTCTGAACGATTGACTTGGGAAGTCTGAACTCAGGGATACCGTAAACGAGAACACCGCCTGCAAGGTGGAGAGCCTCAAATACTGTTACATCGTAACCCTTCTTTGCAAGGTCGCCTGCACAGGTAAGACCTGCAGGACCTGAACCGACGATAGCAACCTTGTGACCGTTTGACTCAGGCTTATTTACCTTAACATCTGTCTGAGCGTTGTGCCAGTCGGCAACAAATCTCTCAAGTCTGCCGATTCCGACAGGCTCAGTCTTGATGCCTCTTACGCACTTTGACTCACACTGTGACTCCTGTGGACAAACACGGCCGCAAACAGCAGGAAGTGAGCTTGACTGCGAAATTACATCATAAGCGCCTGCAAAGTTGCCCTGGGCAACCTCTTTGATAAAATCGGGGATTGCGATATGTACGGGACAGCCGTTTACGCAAGGTCTGTGTTTACAGTTAAGGCAACGCTGTGCCTCCTCAATTGCAACTTCTTCCGTGTAGCCTGTTGCTACCTCAAGAAAGTTTTTATTTCTTACATTAGGATCCTGTGATGGCATAGGAGCCTTTTTTGGTGACATATTTGGCATGATTACTCAACCTCCTTCTTGAACAGATTACATGTTTCTTCGTATGCATGACGCTCAAACGGCTTGTACATTGCGCCACGCTTCATAGCCTCGTCAAAATCAACCTTAAAGCCGTCAAAGTCGGGGCCGTCAACACAGGCAAACTTTGTCTGTCCGTCAACCGTAAGACGACAGCCGCCGCACATACCTGTGCCGTCAATCATAATCGGGTTCATGGAAACTGTTGTGGGAATATTGTAAGGCTTTGTTGTTTTGACAACAAACTTCATCATGATAAGCGGACCGATTGTAATAACGAGGTCATAGTCCTCGCCTGCCTTAATCATCTCTTCGAGAGGAGCTGTAACAACGCCCTTTTGACCGTATGAACCGTCATCTGTCATAAGAATAAACTTGTCTGAGCAAGCCTTGAATTCATCTTCAAGAATAACAAGATCCTTGTTTCTGAAACCGACAATTGAGTGAACCTCACAGCCGATTTCGTGGAGCTTTTCGGCAACAGGAAGTGCAATTGCACAGCCAACGCCGCCGCCTACAACGCAAACCTTTTTAAGACCGTCTGTATGTGTGGGAACACCGAGAGGGCCTACAAAATCGTGAATATAATCGCCTTCGTTAAGGTGATTGAGCTTTTCTGTTGTTGCACCGACAATCTGGAAGATAATACGAACTGTGCCGGCCTCTCTGTCATAGCCTGCAACCGTAAGCGGAATACGCTCACCGTTCTCGTCAACACGGAGAATGATGAACTGTCCGGGCTCTGCCTTTTTGGCAATAAGCGGAGCGTCAATTTCCATAAGTGTAACGGTTGGATTCAGAGATTTTTTCTTAACTATCTTGTACATTTTTCTCTTTTCCTTTCGCAATTGAATTCACATCAGTAGCGGCGAACAGTGTTCGCCAATCATTTCAAGTGCAAACTTGAAATGACTGAAATAACAATATGAAAAGTCTGAATTATCAGACCTTTCCGTCCGAGCATTGTCGGACATTTTCCTATAAAATAAAAATCGGAATATGCCTAATGTATTCCGAACACCTTGTCGAATTAATTTTAGCACAATTATATCTGCGTTTCAAGTGAATTTTGATGATTTTTACATATAATCTTTGCCATTTCACCAAACAAACAGCCGATTCTGCCGTTATTTTTTCACAGTCCCCCAAAAAGCACAATTCAATCAATTTTTGAACCTAAGAATAATTTTTGCACATATGAAAATCCTAAAAAAGAATACAAATGAAAGGGACGGTCATATGTCGGGAAACAAAAGAAAGGTTGTACTTGTGGGAACGGGAATGGTCGGAATGAGCTTTGCCTATGCGGCACTCAATCAAAATGTGTGTGATGAGCTCATTATGATTGACCTCAACGAAAAGCGTGCCGAGGGCGAGGCAATGGATTTGAACCACGGGCTTGCATTTTCGCATTCAAGCATGAAAATCCGTTGCGGAGGTTACGGTGAATGTGCCGACGCCGACATTGTTGTAATCTGCGCAGGTGCCAATCAAAAGCCCACCGAAAGCAGGCTTCAGCTTTTGCAGAAAAACGCAGTTGTATTTTCTTCAATTGTGCCAAAGATTGTGCAAAGCGGTTTTGAGGGCATTTTCCTTGTTGCGACAAATCCCGTTGACATTATGACACGAGTGACCTATGAACTTTCGGGATTCAATGCGTCAAAAATCATCGGCACGGGAACTACACTTGACACGGCACGGCTCAGATATCTTCTCGGCGAATATTTTGAGGTTGATCCACGCAACATTCACGCATATGTAATAGGCGAACACGGAGACAGCGAATTTGTTCCGTGGAGTCAGGCACTTCTTGCCGCCAAACCGCTAAAGGATGTCATGCGTGATAACCCAAAATCGTACTACATGGAGGAGCTTGAGCAGATAAGCGATGATGTGCGTTGTGCCGCCCACAAAATCATTGAGGCAAAGGGCGCAACCTACTACGGCATTGGTATGTCAATTGTTCGTATTGTCCGAGCAATTCTTCAAGATGAAAACAGCGTGCTGACAGTATCGGTTCGTCTGCGTGGCGAATACGGCGGCAAGAAAGATGTGTTCATCGGCAACCCGTGCATAGTAAGCGCAAACGGTGCAAAACGCATTTTGGAACTTAAATTAACCGAACAGGAATTGCAAAAGTTAGATAACTCCTGCACAATTCTGAATGACAACTTCAAAAAATTGAAATTATAAAAACCCTGTATTGTCTGTAGTGGCGGATATTATCCGCCCTACGAAACAGCAACGACTTTTATATAAAAAATCGCCTCAGAGCTTTTTCGGGCATCTGATGCGATTTCTATATTATACTATCTTCTCGAATTGGTAACGGCGGCTCGCCGTCAACTTTCAATTTGAAATTCGTCAGAACGGCAAAAGTCCTAAATCTTCAAGCAAAATCTTGAGTCCAAGCAAAATCAATACTGCACCGCCTAAAAATTCTGCCTTTGACTTATACTTTGCACCGAATACATTGCCTATTTTGATGCCGACAGCCGAAAGTATGAATGTTGTTGTGCCTATAATTGCGATTGCAGGTACAATATCAACATCAATACACGCAAACGAAACGCCTACCGCAAGTGCGTCAATACTTGTTGCAACGGCAAGGGGCAACATGGTCTTGACCGAAAACGAATCGTCAAGCTGTTCTTCCTCACCGAAAGCTTCTCTTATCATATTTGCACCGATAAGTGCAAGCAGGATGAATGCAATCCAATGGTCAATGCTTGTGATGAGCCACTCAAACTGCTTTCCGAGAAGATAACCGATAAGCGGCATAAGCGCCTGAAATCCGCCAAACCACAATCCGACAGTAATTGCGTGTTTAGGTCTTAGCTTACGCACGGAGAGCCCCTTGCAAATTGAAACCGCAAATGCATCCATAGACAAGCCGATGCCGAACAGCAGTAATTCCACAAAACTCATAATATTATCCTCCGTTATATTTTAGTCGGCGATGAAAGGAAACAGAACACCGTTTGCCGACCGTTATTTAATCAAAATGATATTCAGTTGTTTCAATCAGTTTGAAATGGCTCTTTTTAAATTCAATAATTCCTGCTTTTTTCAGTTCACTGAGTGCTCTTGAAAGTGACGCTCTGTCAACCGCAAGATAGTTTGCAAGCTCGTCACGGGAGAACGGCAGATCGACCTCACAGCTACGCTCACGCCTGCAATAGATTTGAAGAAGGTGCATAAATTTGCCCTTGATACTTCGCTTTGAAAGACAGGCAAGGTGTTCCGAAATCTGCAAAAACACCTGTCTTTGTGACGCAAGCATATTGACGAGGATTTTCTGCTGAATCGAAGCAAGCGAATCCTCGGTTATAAACATCGGCTCCGGCGGAATAAAAAGGATTTCGCAGTCCTCTCCTGCCATAATTTCAACAAGAGTATTGTAGTAGTCAAACATTGCGTAAAGCGTTCCGCTTGACTCGCCGCTGCGAATTGTTTTGAGCAGACTTTTGTTGCCGTTGTAGTCCACAGAATAAAGGTATGCAGTTCCCGAAAACACAAGTCCCGTCATATGGCTGAACTTGTTTTCAACCCTTGCCGTTTCGCCACGGTTCAGCGACAGATAGTACGGCTTTGCATATTGTATGAACATAAAAATTTCGTGATCCGTCAATCCCGAAAACAACAACTGATCCCTCAGCTTTGGCAAATGATCACGAGTAAAAACTTCTACATATTTTCTCATTTTATATCACGGCGTGTTGCCGTCCCCCTTCGTTCCAACGGTTTGCAACGAAAAAAGCCGTAATTTGTACATCGGCACACAATTCGTCCTCTTAATCGTCACGGAACAAACCGTTTTTCTTCTCTTCTGTTTAAGTCAATTCGTTCAAATTATTCAAATTAGATTATATCACAAAACATTGCAATTGCAACCGTTTCCCCCTCGTGACGGGAAATTAAAAAATTTCAAAATTTTTTCTGAAAATTGCATAAAACAATGCATTTTTTCGTGTTTTTGCCTCTTTAAGTGGAGGTGTAACAATGATTATCTATGACAAACGAAAACCAAAAACTTTTGACGGTGTAAACTGCGTCGGCATCACGGGTGAAAATCTTGCCGAAACACAGGAATTTTTAATTCGGGGAATGTGCGACATTACGGTTGACTACTTCATTCATCTGCGTTTTGCCGACGGCAGTGTAAATTCGGTAATTCCCGACAGCACCGCAATTGATGAAACAGGCACAAAACTTGTGTGGAAGGTCAGAAAAAACGACATTTTCATGCACGGCTATTTTGAACTTCAGCTTGAAGGCAGAGGCGAAAACGGCTATGTTTTCCAAACTCAGATCGTCACGCTTTATGCAGACGAGAGTATTCCGATTGAGGGCAAAGAGTACCTTAATCCGAATTCAGAAACGCTGAAGCTTCGTGAAGAAACGCAAAAGCTTCTTGATGAAACAAAGCTTTGTCGGACTGAAATTGACAAAACCAAAAAGTTAATTGAACAGTCCGACATTACAAAAAAGAGGACAACTCAAACAAGGTAATTGATTCCTCTCAGATTACCGACTATACTCAAAATTATCCGAGTATCAAGTATCTTACCGACAACTACTGGGATAGTGCCGACAGCTACTCGTCGGATGAGGTTGACATTCTGCTTAACGCAAAAGCTGACAGCAAAACCCTTAACGAAAGATTAGCCCGTATGGATATGAGCATCGGCTCAAAATACGATTCGTCAAATATCGAACTCGGCACAGCTACTCTTACTCCGTACTCTACTCAGATTGATAAAATAAAATCTGCAACTTGCCTTTATGAAAAAATTGGCGATATCGTTATTGTAAATGTCACCGTCATTATGAACGCAACATCTTTAGGCGGAACATCTACAATAGCTTTGCTCAATATGCCTTTCTCAAACAAATCGGATGTGATTGTTCATGATATCGGCATAAGCAAAAACGGCGGAATGTTCAGAGGAAGTGTAAATAAATCGGCTTGGTTGCAGTTTACTCCGCTCAATAAACAGGCTTATAATTTCGTCGCTGATGAGCAGGTAAACTTTTCTTTGATTTACAAAATATAAAAATAACGGAGGTATGAAAAATGGAACTTAAAGAAAAAATCACACTTGATATGCTCACAAAGGACAGCGTTTCGGTACTCAGACAGCAGTTTTTGACCTTTAACGGTGAAGAAATGCAGGTCGGCGGAAACATCCGCAATGCATATATGAACGATGAATTCGGCAGAGAACAGTTGAGAAAGGTTCTCTCTGATGAATACTTCAACGCCGTTATGGCAGTATGGCAGTGAATGATTCAAATTGAAAGTTGAAAATTGAAAATTGCGGTCGGCGGTGTGCCACCGCAGTCTATTCGAGAAGGCAGTCGGATAAAGAAATTACATAAGATACCCGAGTAAGGTTCTGATGCAATCTTTGTTCATATCAAAAATTTGTCAGTAGCGCCGAACCGTGTTCGCCATAAATAAACAGTAAATTTCATATTAACAAAACAGTCGGGAAGACATTGCATTTTATTTTGCAAACTGTCTTCCCGACATTAATTTTCCATTTTCAATTTTCAATTTTACATTTAATTAAACCTTTCGCTCGGGCATAATATGTTTTTTGATATTCACAAACTGTCTACACGAACATAAAAATTCGGCTCGCCGTTTACGGCTTTTCACCTGTCAAAAATTCAATACTTCTCTCAATTGAATCCTTGGAATTGCCCCAATCTTTGCCGTGGTTGCGGTAATCAAACATTGAGCAGAAATATGTTATATCTTCTTTTAGCGACAGCAGATATTTTTTTGTAAGACCTGCTGTTTCGGCATAGAACTGCGGTAAAAGCTTTGACGGCAGCTTACTCTTTTGGGTTGCAACATTCATAATAAAATCGTAGTGTTTAAAGCAGATAAACGGCTGTTCGTTGTACAGCTTATAAAACTCCACTCCCTTTGCCCACTCAACAAAAATCGTGTCGCAAAAATGGTGCATATCCCACTCGATTCTGTCGCATACATAACACGAATCAAGTCGCTTTTTAATAACTTCAAGCTGTTTCTTATCAGGCTTGCCCTTCAGCTTTTTCGGCATATCGTTATCAATAATTTCCTGAAGATGACTTTCAAGAATAAGCGCATTCGGCAGTTTTTGTCCTTTTTCAAACATCTGCGAAAAATGGCGGTGACAAAAGCCTTTTTTGTTGGTTTCAATCCTGATATTAGGCTCCATCATCGCATCGCCCGTAATGAATTTTACATACTGCTCCTCAAGCATACTCTCCATTCTGCAAAACGGACAACCGCATTTCGGCATAAATATATCGTTAATCGGAATTGTGCAGATAGTTTCTTTCACAATAATCCTCCTTTTGAGTTAATGTAGTGGTTATAACACACCGTTTTCATCATATCAAAACATATGTGTTTAAACAAAATATTTCATCAAGGCTTGCGTTCAATGAGTTCCTGTCTGAAATACAGTCGGGACTGAAATCTGTTTTACAAACAAACTATCTTCCCGACATTCATTTTCCATTTTCAATTTTAAATAAAGTATATCATAATTTTCCCGAATGTGATATACTTTATTAAGAAAATTTCGGCGGTGAAAATCATGGAATGTATTGAACTCGACAACAAAATCAAAATAACCGATGTGCATGACCTTGACCTTGCGCAGACTCTCGACTGCGGTCAGAGCTTTCGTTGGAAACCGCAGGACGACGGTTCTTTTCACGGTGTTGCCTACGGCAAAAGCGTAACCGTGAGCCTTGACAAAACGGATATGTACATTGAAAATGCAACGGCTGACGATTTCAAAAACATCTGGTACAGTTACTTTGACTTTTCGCTTGATTACGGAAAAATCCGTGAAGAAATCAGCACAATACATCCCGTTCTGAACGAGGCGGCAAAGTACGCCCCGGGCATAAGAATTTTAAGGCAAGAGCCTTTTGAGGCACTCTGCACATTCATCATTTCGCAGAACAACAATATAAAGCGAATCAAGGGGATTGTTGAGCGTTTGTGTGAGAACTTCGGCACACGGCTTGATGACGGAGAATTTGCGTTCCCGACAGCCGAAACACTTGCAAAACTTTCGCCCGATGACCTTGCACCGCTGAGGGCAGGATTTCGCAACCGTTACATTATTGATGCGGCACAAAAGGTTGCAAACGGCGAGGTGAATCTTGACAGCTGTTTCACGCTTGGCTATGAAGACGCAAGAGCGGAGCTTATGAAAATTACGGGCGTCGGCAAAAAGGTTGCCGACTGCACACTTCTTTTCGGTATGCACAGAATTGAGGCTTTTCCGATTGATGTGTGGATGAAACGGGCAATGGAAAAGCTGTTCCCGAATATGAACGGTGACGATTTCGGTCAGTACGCAGGCATCGCCCAGCAGTACATTTTTCACTACAGCCGAATGCACCCGGAACTGTTTTAACGGTGTACCACCGTAATGTTAAGGTTTAATTGTAGCGGCGGTCAGTGACCGCCAATCGAAACGATTGCAAAATCGGTTCGACCGTACATTGTCACAATTTTATTGCGGCATCTATTATTGATTTGGTTTTACAACCAAATCAAATGGCGATCGCTGATCGCCGCTACGGTATATCGGTAAATCACATATAAAAAGCAGTCGGGAAGACAATGTTTTGCATTTTGCAAACTGTCTTCCCGACTATAATTTTCAATTTGAATTATTTGGCTTTTTTCGCTGAACTGTCAAAAAGCAATACAAGAGTTGCGTTATCGGCTGTACCTGTTTCTTTAAGACCGTTGTTTTTCTGGAATTTCTTAACAGCCTCGGCTGTTACTTCGCCGTAGTAGCCTGTCACATTGTCCTTGTCGGCAATGTAACCGATGTTATAAAGGCGGAGCTGCATAGCCTTTACCGTGTCATTTTCATCTTCCTGCTTGAGTGAAAGGTCTGATGTAATGGTAAGATTATACTTATCGGCAACCGACTTTGAATTGCTTGCGGTTGTTGTTGCCTGAGTTGCGGTTGTTGCGTCAGTCTTTGACGCTGTCGCATCCTGAGCCTTTGTTGTGTCTGTTGCAGACTTTGGCTTGAGGTCGGGATACATAAAGTAAACCATTTTTTCAAGTGCTTCCAGAGCAGTATTGCCGGGTCTTGACATTTCTTCAAGCGAAACCTCAAGAATTTTGCCTGTCTTAACTGCGCCAAGACTTGCGAGTGTTGTATCGCCCTTAATTTTATCAAGAGTAGCTTTGTCTGCATAGAAGATAAAGTTCGGATTTGCAATCTTGAGAGTTGCAACATCAACATTGTTGTCGCTGATGTTTACTGCGGCATTAACCGCCCCCGTATAGCCGAGGAGCATATCGCCGTATGTTCCGCTTGTCATCATCTTGAGTCTGTCGTTTTCTGTATAGAGATAACAAACCGTATCAAGAATGCCGGAATTTCTGTTATTAACCTGCTGTTTGTAGTTGTTCATCTTATCAAGCAATTCATTGTAGGTATCTTCACCCTTCTTTGCGCCCGTTTTTGTGCCGCCGCAAATTTTGCCGATTGTCACATAGTTTGTTTCAACCTGCTTGGGAGTGTCACCGTGTGACATTGTAACAACCTGAATACCCTTGTCCTGAAGCTTCTTCTTTGCGTCCTCATTTATTGACTGACCTGCAAACACAAGGTTTGTGCCGGAATTGATAATTTTGTCGGTATCGGGATTTTCATATGAACCGACGCTCGGGGCAACTGCGATTGACTGCTGGTCAACCTCATCACTTCTGCCCACAATATATCTGTCATAGCCTGTTGCGATGAGGATATCGGCTGTCGGCGCATCAAGAACAACTATGTTCTTTGGCTGACTTTCTATCGTGATGTTTGCCACCTCAACAGGATATTCTCCGTCAGAACAACCGCTGAAAAGCGCAACTGCCGAAAGCATTGTCACAACTGCAAGAGCAATTGAAATTATTTTGTTTTCATAACTGACCTCCGATTAATCAGCAAAACAGCGATTCAACATACTGTCTTGCACATCTTGGCGAACGACCGCCTCTTGAAAGTGCAAACTGCTCAGCGCCAAGTGCAAGCTCTTCGTGAGTCATCTTGACGCCTCTCTGCTCTGCAAGAGAATATACAATTTCAAGAAAATCATTCTTTGAAGGAATTGTGTAGCAGACCGCAAGACCGAAACGGTCCGAAAGCGAAAGACTTTCCTGCATATTGTCACGAACATTGATATCATCAACAGTATGCGTTCTGTCGGAAATGCTTTCCTTAACAAGGTGTCTGCGATTTGATGTTGCATAAATCAATGCATTATCGGGACGAGCCGCAAGTCCGCCCTCAAGCACGGCTTTAAGGGTTGTATAGCTCTGATCCTGATGCTGGAACGAAAGATCATCAATAAATATAATGAATTTAAGCGGAAGAGCGGCAATCTTGTCAACAAGAAGCGGAAAGTCAATGAGCCTGTCCTTAGGCATTTCAACAATGCGGAGTCCGTCTTTGCGGAACTCGTTTGCAATTGCCTTGACTGTTGAGCTTTTACCTGTACCCTTATCACCGTAAAGCAGACAGTTGTTACAGCTCTTGCCCTGAATAAATGAAAGTGTGTTGTTTACAACCTGACTTCTCTGACGCTCATATCCCGTAAATGTATCCATATCAATCCTGTCCGGGTGCTCAACAGGCTGAATGTCACCGTCACGCCAGATGAATGCCTTGTAACGGGCAAACATTCCGCAACCGTTTTCATTATAATAAGCAGAAAGCTTGTCAAGTGAACCGTCAAATCCGTCAAAGCACGGAGCGCACTTGCCTGTCTGCCACTTTGGAAGAATCGGAATAAGCTCCTTGATTTCATCGGCATAGGTATATGCCTCAAGCACTTCATCGGAAGTAAGCTTTGCGGCTGTTAAAATAGCGTCGCAGTCTGTCTTAACGGCAGAAACAACATTTTCGGGTAACTCGCCCTGTCTGCCGGCTGTTGCGGCACGGGCAAAACAGTTATCGTCAAAAAGAGCCGTTTCGCTGATTGCAAATGCGAACTTATCCGCACAGCCTCTTTCGCAAAGCATTGAGCAAAGCTTGCCGTATGCACCGAGAAATTCCTCAGGCTTTTTGTCGAGCGAAAGCAAAAGTTCATAAAAGGCTTTCGGAACGCTTCTGTTCATTATACCTCTGAATACAGAGAGTGATGACAAAAGCATTTTACACTTATTTACATTATTCATTCTAAACATCCCAATCTGTTCTAATCTACTTAATTGTACACATTTTTATCCGTTTAGTCAATAATTTACGGCAAACAACGGCATCCTATTTTTTACGCTTTAACAAGCCAAAATATGTATAATTTTTCACAGCATCAAGTATACATTGGGTTCAATGACGGTTAAAACGGCGGTAAATCGGGATAAATACGGGCTTTTCAGGGTTTTAAAAGAATTTTAAATTTTAAAAAAAGTGTTGACATTTGGTGCAGCCCGTAGTATAATCAATACTGTTCTCAAGAGAGAAACAAAAGTTAATAAGTTGGTGTTGATGACGCTGAGGGTCCACCTGTTCCCATACCGAACACAGAAGTTAAGCTCAGTGGTGCCGAAAATACTTGGCTGGTGACGGCCCGGAAAAATAGGGAGATGCCAACACATAAAGTGTCCACCCAGTAGGGTGGGCGTTTTTTTATACTTTTTTTGCTTTCCAAACCCGTAGGGGCGCTCATTGCGAAAACAATTACAATGCCATATACACTAATTGGAGTATCCTTATGTTTAATATAACCGAACTTTTAAAAAACGAAATATCTGTATGGGAACGACTGAAAAATTGCGGAAAGCCTGTTGTGCTTTACGGAATGGGTGACGGTGCGGACAAAGTTCTTGCCGCATTTGACCGATACGGAATCAAAGCGTCTGCCGTTATTGCAAGTGATGATTTTGTGCGTGGGCAGAAATTCCACGATTTCACGGTGAAGAAGCTTTCCGATGTTGAAACCGAATTTGGCGACATTATAATCGCCCTCTGCTTTGCAAGCCAGCTCCCCGATGTTATGGAACACATAACGAAAATTTCCGAAAAGCACGAAACGCTTGTCCCCTCCGTTCCCGTTTTTGGAAACAAACTTTTTGACAATGATTTTATTACCGAAAATAAAGAGCAAATTGAAAGTGCATACAGTCTGCTTGCCGATGACCTTTCAAAAAAGGTTTACGAAAACATTCTGAAATTCTACTACACAGGCAGAATTGATCTCCTCCCCCCTGTCACAACCGACAAGGGCGAGGCTTTCGGCAATATTCTGAATCTCAGTGAAAACGAAAGCTATGTTGACCTCGGCGCATACAACGGCGACACGATTGACGAATTTCTGCACTACACAAACGGCAATTATAAGCGTATAATCGCATTTGAACCTAACGCAAAGAATTTTGAAAAGCTGAAACTTCATTGCAAGGGCATGGCGAATGTGTCGCTTTGGCAACTCGGCTCATACAGTAAAAACACGGAGCTTATATTCAACAACAAGGCCGGTCGCAACAGCGCAATTGCCGACAAGGGCGTTGCAACAAAGGTTGCGACTGTTGATACGATTCTCTGCGGAATGGCGGCAGGCTACATTAAAGCCGATGTTGAGGGGGCGGATATGGAAACCCTCATCGGTATGCAGAAAACAATGGAAAATTGCAAACCAAAGCTGAATTTTTCGGCATACCACAGATTTGAGGATATTTTCCGCCTTGCACTATACATTCACAGCGTGAATCCCGACTACAAAATTTTTCTCCGCCACCACCCATATATTCCGGCATGGGATACGAATTTATATTGTATATAATTTGCCGACGGCAAGTCGCCGTACAGGTTTTATACAAAACAAAAATGCATCAGACCTTTTCGGGATCTGATGCATTTTTTAATAATTTCAGTTATGTCTTTTTATTCGCTTACGAACAAGTGACGAACACCGCTAAATTATAATCAATGATTATTTATTAGATACTTTAAGTGCTCCTGTTGTCTTGTCGAAGCTGAATGTATATGTACCGCCTGATGCGATAAGTGTTACATTAGCTGAGTAAGAGCTCTTGAGTGTCTTTGCACCGCTGTCAACAATCTTTGAACCGATTGTGTATGCTGTACCGTAGTTATAAATCTTGAATGAGTATGTACCCTCACTAAGCTTTACTGTACCCTTTGCAACATTGCTTTCGCCGCCCTTGTCATCAAGTACGAGGTTGATGTCGCCCGATACATGAACATCATCAGCTTTTTCATCCTTTGCAGGAACATAACCTACAACGAGTTTCTTTGTTTTTGTGTTGAGTGTGAATGTGTATGTACCGCCTGTTGCGTTGAGTGTGAGGTAGCTTGAATACTTGCTGTTGAGTGAAAGTGAATTTCCGTTTGTTGTGTTGTTGATTACTTTGCTGTAACCGTAAACCACATTATCTGCAGAAAGCTTGAACTTGTATGTGCCTGCTGCAAGATATGTTGAACCAACTGCAATAGTCTTGCCCTTTACAGGTGAAAGAATTGTGTTGAGGTCACCGATGAGGTAATCATTCGGGAGGTTTTTGTCATACTTAACAACGAGTGTGTTTGTCTTTGTGTTAAACTGGAATGTGTATGTACCGCCTGTTGCAACGAGTGTTGTGCTGCTCTTGAACTTCTTGTTGAATGTAAGACCCTTTGTTGTGTCTGTAAATGTCTTAGAGTAACCGAGAAGTGTGCCATAGTTATCAATCTTGAATGTGTATGTACCCTTCTGAAGAGCGATTTTTCCGCCTACTTTATCTGTACCGATTGCTGTAAGCTTGAGCTTGATGTTGTCACCGTATACATAGTAGCCGTCTGTAGGAACATCCGAAGGAGCAACTGTTGTCGGCTGTGTTGCCGGCTGTGTTGCTGTTGTGGGCTGTGTTGCTGTTGTGGGCTGTGTTACAGTTGTAGGCTGTGTTGCTGTTGTAGGCTGAGGAGCTGTTGTTGGCTCTTCGTCCTGAACGAGAACTGCCTTTGCAGTAAATGCAGCACCTGCTACTTTGTTAGCACTATTGTCAATATAACCGATGTCCTTCTTTTCGCTTTCGAAGAGCTCATCATATGTATCAGCCTCTGTACCTGTAAGATAATCAACATTGAGATTTACTGTTGTGTCACCGCTGCCTACAACATCAAATGTAAATGTGCAATAAACATTCTCTGACTTGAAGTTGAAAAGATCAAGGCTTGAGCAGGTGAAGAGAACCTTATTTGTAAGGCTTGGATTCCAAACGATGCTTCTCTGGAATACAGGGAAAACCTTTTCCCTTGTATTTGTTGATGCAAGCTTGAGAACCTTGCTGTCGTATGTAAGACTGCTCTGTGCATTAACGATCATGTGATCTGCCTTGAGAAGGTAAGTAACAACAACCTGCTTTGTCTGTGCATTGTAATCATACGAAACAGGATCTGCCACATTTGATGTAACATTGATCTTGTTGCCTGCACTTGTTTCTTCGCTTGTTTCGGCAGCACTTGCTGAGAAAGGCAGAGCTGTGAACATGCACAGCACCATCATTACCGCAAGAACCACAGAAAGCTTTTTCTGAATTTTTTTCATACTTGCTGCTCCTTTAATAAAATAAAATTACCGTTCGCCACAGTTTTGTGGCAATACTTCTAAGCTTCGGAAACTTTAACAGTACAAAATTTCCGAGGACATTTAGATTATAGCACATTTAAGTTGTTCGGGCAATGAATCTGTTATTCTTTTAACGGAAATGTTTTAGCTAAAAATCTGTGCAAAATAACGGTGAAATTGTTGCATTGTACAAATTTTCGTGCTTATTATTGTGTATATTGCCTTTTTATCGACAGTTTTTACATATATTGACAATTACAATATAAGAAATTTCAGTGTTTTACACCTGTTCATTTCATATAAAAACAAAAGCCCGAATTCGAGAAATATCGGATTCGGACTTGCTTATTATCAGAATTTATCAGAATGATTTAAAAAGCTCAATTGCTTTTGCGGGATCTGCGGCTCTGAAAACGGCCGTTCCCGCAACGCACACATCAACACCTGCCTCTGATGCCTGCTCAATGGTATCTCTGCCGATTCCGCCGTCAGCCTCAATAAGGATATTGTTCAGACCTCTGCGTTGGCATTCCCTCTTGATTTCCTTAACCTTCGGCATCATCTCGGGCATAAAGCTCTGTCCGCCAAAGCCCGGTTCAACCGTCATAACAAGTACAAGGTCAAGCTTTTCAAGATACGGAAATACTGTCCAGGCAGGAGTGTTTGGCTTTAGAACAAGTCCGGGTTTGATTCCTCTTGACTTGATTTTCGCAATTGTATCATCAATGTCAGAGTCGCATTCAACATGGAAGGTGATGATATCCGCACCTGCATCGGCAAAATCGTCAATATATTTAAGCGGATCGCTTATCATAAGGTGAACATCAAACGGGCGGTTTGAGAACTTCCTTACCGCCTTGATTACGGGAGCGCCAAAGGTTATGTTCGGAACAAAGTGACCGTCCATAACATCAAGATGCATCCAATCGGCACCCGCCAGATCCATTCTTTCAATTTCTTCACCCATTTTTGAAAAGTCACAAGACAAAAGTGACGGAGCTATTTTCATATTTTACATCCTTTCCTACGGTTTTTGGACAGCCGGAGCAAAAACAGCGGCGGCGCCCCAGAACAACGCATAAATCAATACTTCAAGCGAACCCATAACCTGTACGCCGGCATAAAGCGAAAGTGTTGACGCAACGAGCAATCCGAAAATTACGGCAATCAGCTGAATTATGATTGAAAGCGAAATATTGTGCTTGATTTTTACGCAACCCGTAACTGCACGGGCAAGCGATGCGGCTTTGCCGTTTGTAATGAGATATGAACGGGAGGTTTCCTCAACCGTATCCTCAGCCTCCCTGAGAACATTTCCGAGTCCTGTCGGAAGCACCTTGATACTGCGGTAGAACAAATCGTAGAGTTTTGCAACAAGGTCATTTGTAACATTATAATCGGTTGTTCTGATGAGAAAGCTTATGCCGTTGGTTTCGGCTCTCTGCATTTCAGCCTTGAGCTGAGCGTCGGGAGTGTATCTTGTAACAAACATTGCAACAAGTCTGCCTGCTCTTGACAGATATGTAACCTGTCTGCCCTGAGAAGTATATTTCTCCTCATATTCCATATTCGGAACTTCCACGCTGTACTTTTCCATAAGCGTGCGTGAACCCACAAGGATTCTTTCGCTCTTAATCCATCCCACAAGTCCGATTTCATCCTCATAAAGAACGCTTTCAACCTCGGGAAGTGTTTCCTCGGTTTCTGCAACTACCGAATCAAAAGCATTTGCAATCGGATTCTGAGCCTCTTTAAGAATTGCAATTCCGCAGAGAAGAGATTCATCAATGCCGTAATCCTCAAAGGTTTTGATGCCCTCAAGCGAGATTGACTCGGCAGGGAACAATTCATTTGCATCTATCATTATAGCCGTACTGTCGCAGAACTGCTTTACCGACGGATAACCCGAAAGCATTGAGCCGTAGGAGAGCAGAGTTTTGCAGAGCTTTCTCACGGGGGCATTAACAGAAAGAAGTGTTGCCACAGGCACAGACACAGCAGTGATAAGTGCAAATGCATTCAAAGCGTCTGCAAATGACAGCTTAACAACACCGTACATTACCGCAATAATTATTGATGCAATTGTTGTTATCGGGGCAAGCTTTGACGCCAAATCCTCGCTCGGATCGGGTGCATAAGATATTTTGAGAAAGTTTGACGGAAATTCGGTCTTATGCTGATAGGCAATTATCGGACGATCGGCGGCAGTACCGCTCATCATCTGCATTGCAACAGACTCGTTATTGTAAATTTTTGACGCATATTTCTGTCCCTTTGACGAAACAAACTTAAAATTGTCCTTTACACGAAGAACCATATAAAGCTTTCCCACATTATTTGCAAAGAACGCAAGCATAGGAATTACCGTGTAGTAGTTCACATGAAATCCGTTCAAATCGCCAAGGCAGAAGAATGACACAATTATCTGAACCATTCCTGCCGCACCTGCAACGGCAACGGCTGTATCGGAATTACCTTTGATATGCACAAGCGGCGAAAGTCCGCTGAGCATTGCCACACGGTTCAGCACAAGCGACGCCGCCATAAGAATAAACAGCAAAATTGCGTATGCCGCCGGTGCAAAAGGAACTGCCGAACATATTGCACTCGGAAAAATTCTTGTAACGATTGTGAGAACAACCACAACTGCGGCAATTATTCCCGACAACAGACTTCTCATAAAGAGCTTTCTTATATTATGATTCAGCTCATAGAGAATACTTTTTTCGTCCTCCTCGCCTGTATAATCCTCAACAGGCTTTGAATTTTCCTCTTTTACGGTATCGTTATCGTCGGATTCATCCTTTGAAAAGATTCCGACAAGGGCAGAAATAACCTTTTCGCCTATAGGGCGGTTATCCTTATGCTTTTCCTCGGTCGGGGCAATCTCCTCATCAACAATTGTCGGCTCGGGACGAAGCACATGAGCGATTACCGAAGGATTCTTTGAACGCACATACTCCTCATACTCATTCGCTACAGCCTCGGAAAATCTGCCTGCCTTGACATTGAGAATATTTCTTGGTTCATCGGGACGATACACGGGAACTTTTGCAACCACCTTGCGAGGCGGTTTTTCGGTATTCGGAAACTGATGAACGGGAGTCTGCGAAGCCTCTTTCTTTTCTTTGGTTTCGGTCTTTTCCTTTGGCTTATCCTCGGGAATGTCGATATCTATGGTATGGTAGCTTTTAATTTCAGCCTCGTCACGAAACTGGTCAACCTCTCCGAGCACTTCGCCCGAAAATTCTGTATTTTCATCATACTCAGGTGTGAGGGTAACTATTTTATTTTCTTCCTCGGCGGCTTTTTTCTTTGCCTCCTCATACTCACGCTTGGCTTTTTCGGCTTTTTCCGCAGCCTTTTTTTCAGCCTCTGCTTTAAGCTGTTCGGGAGTTACAAGGTCATCGTCATTTCCGTCCATTATAAGCTCTGCCTGCATTGTGGCGGCAGTCTTATCCCCAACTATTGAGTTTGAAGTATCAGGTTCGGATTCATCAAGCGGATTTGTATTTTTTAACCTCGGCTTTTTATCGGCATTGCTGAAAATCTCTTCAATCTTCGGCTTTGCACGGTATTTCTGTGCCGTCTGCTCCATTCGTTCCTGATCGGCAAGATAGTGGGTTTCTTCGAGTATGCTCTCGATTTCAAGCTCTTTAAGCCTGTCCTTGTCCATATCAGCCAAAGCATTCACTCCTTTTTATTTACTCTCGGGCAGATAGTTAGATTTATCGGAAACTATGCCGCCCGAGCGGTACTCTCTGTTTTTACAATCTTTGACATTTAAACACACAACTTTGATAACATCAAATGATTTTATTTAAACATAATATTTCATCAATGCGGGCGTCCAATGAACTCCCGTCTGAAATATAGTCGCAATGCGTTGTGCATAAATGCACTGCCTTTTGCTCGTTATTTCAGACAGCGCTATGCTCCCTTTTTCCGCCACAGGCGGCGGTCGCAAGGCTACCCCTACATACATATACTTTAATAAATTTTCCATTTTACATTTTCAATTTTCAATTTGACATCAGCGGTTTTTCATCGCTTTGTACATCAAAATTCCTGCGGCAACCGACGCATTAAGGGAATTTATCTGACCTTTCATGGGCAATGACGCTATTACATCGCACTTTTCACGGACAAGTCTTGAAATGCCCTTACCTTCGTTGCCGATAACAATTGCACACGCACCCGAAAAATCACACTCGTCATAATCCGTGCCGTCCATATCTGCGCCGTAAACCCACACGCCTTTTTCTTTGAGTTCATCAAGTGTAACCGCAATATTAGTCACCCTTGCAACACGCATATATTCAATTGCGCCTGCAGACGCTTTGGCAACCGTGTAGCTTAAACCGGCACTTCTGCGTTTCGGAATAATAATTCCGTGAACTCCGGCACATTCTGCGGTTCTGATTATTGCACCGAGATTATGCGGATCTTCAACCTCATCAAGCACAACAACAAACGGAGCTTCGCCCTTGCTTTCGGCATATTCGAGGATATCGTCAACCGTTGAATAATCCTTTGCCGCCGCAAATGCGACAATACCCTGATGAGTTGCGCCGCCGCTCACATAATCAAGCTTTGTGCGGTCAACTTCCTTAACGGGAATTTTCTTATCACGGGCTTTTGCGAGGATTCCCACAATCGCACCGCTCTTTTCACCCTTTGCAACAAGAATTTTGTCAATCGGGCGATTACTGCGAACAGCCTCACTTACAGGATTTCGCCCTGCAATCACATCAGGCTTTTGTTCTGTATTTTCAAATCTTTCGTTTTTCATCATAATCAGCCTTATTCGGTTTCCTTTTTATTTTTTGTGTCTGCATAGGACACACCACTTCATTTTGCTATCTATTATAACATAACAATTCAAATTATTAAATACTTTTAAGCCATTTGTTTTTAAAAACTCAAACTCTGTACAATGTATCAAGAGCAATCGCTCCGGAGTCGATGTATTCGGGAATTATGCCGTACATTCCCGTTTGTATGTCCTCAAAAAGTATAATGTGCGGAGGGAACACTGTAAAACTGCAGTACACGGCAATCAAAAGCAACATCATAAACACGCATGGCAAAAAAAGCTGTTCAATTTTTCTTTCGCCGTATTCAAGCCTTGCGCTGAGTGCAAACGCAGAAAAACACACGGCAATTGCACAAATGAACCTTGGCAGACCTGCACTTTCAACACCGAGTGCATAGATTAGCAGATATGTCGCAAGACAGAATATTCCGACAAACCACAGCGAAATTATTCTTGACACGGCAAAGCGATGGAATCCCGAGCGTTTTCCGATTGCCTCAACAAGACTCCACACAAGGTAGGAAAGCATAACAACCTTGGTCTGCTCCCACATACTGCCGTTTACAGCACCGAAAAATATGCCGAGCAACGCACCGTTTGTCAGCGAATAAAGATTTTTGAACACAATTATCATCAACGGAACAATGACAAGCCCCCAAAGCCTCATTTTCACGGTTTCCTTTTTCATAAAACACACCTCGCCGATGTATTTTATGAGTATAGATTGTCATATATTACCTTGTCACAATTTGAATCGCAGAAAAAAATGTTTTTTTGAATCACGAATTTGCGATTTATTTTTCTAAATTTGCACTTATACATTCTGTATAACTCAACATTTTAAACATCAATGTGGAAAACTATGTTGAAAGTGTTGAAAGTGATGTTAAAAAATCCCGATACTACACGAAATTTACAAAGTTGTAACTTTTAACATTAAAAAATAGGTTTTCCACATTTTTGGATACAGGATTGTAACGGGGAAATTAGATTACATTCTGTATAATCCACATGTCAAGTGGTATTTTTTGCTTTTTTTCAACATTTTTAATTTACAGAAAATGTTTTATAAAATCAAAAAAACAGGCACACCGCCGTGTACCTGTAAATTTCTTGTTAAATTGTCGGCTTTTAGTTTCTGAGAAGATGAATCGCCGTTTCAGCTTTCTCAATAATCCTCAAATCATTATCATAGGAGCACATTTTTCGTGCCTGTTGCAAATCAACCCAAATATAACTGTCAATTTCCTCCTCCTGAATTTTGACATTATCCGTAAATGCCTGTGCAAGGAAAAAGACAACCCGTTTGCGAATTTTACCGAAAGGACAGTATTCGCTGATTTCACGAAAGCCCTTTTCAATCACGACATCAAGACCTGTTTCCTCTTTAATTTCACGGATTGCTGTCTGATGTTCGTTTTCACCGTCTTCAATATGTCCCTTCGGAAAGCTCCAATATCTGCCGTTGCTGTTCTTTACAAGCAGAATTTTCGTGTTCTGTCTGCTTTTGTAGAAGATAACCGCACCGCACGACTTTTCGTAAAGGCACACAATGCTTTTCAACTTAATATTTTTCAGTTTTGAAAGCACCTGTCGCAGTTCGGGCTCATAAAACACCTCGCCGTATTGTGAGATTATCGGACGCTCGCCGTCAAGGCCGTCAAATTCGGCAACGGCAACCACAACGCCCTCAAAATATTCTGTTACGGGTTTGTGCGAAATCACATACGCACTTTTACAGCGTCCTGAAACGGAGGTAATTTGTGCCGAATACAGCTTATCGCTTATTTTTCCGAACACGCTCACCTTCACGCTGTCTGCTATCATCGGCATACACCTCCTTACAAGAATTTACCCGATATGATATCAGTTAAAAAGTCCGCTCATACTGTCAAGCTGAACCTGAGTGTTGGCACTCATTACACCGTTCATAAAAAGCACCTCGTCAATTCCGTTGGTTTTGCAGTAATCAACAAGATTATGTTTGAAATATCTGAAATCGATAACATGAACTTCTTCGTAATTATTGGTGAGATACGGAACAAAAGCGTTGCCGTAGCTTTCCTTTACAACGGCAATCTTCTTGCCTGCCGCCGCATTTTTCGAAGCTGATTTCAGAACCGTGAGGGCATTATCACCCATAATAAACACACCGTAGGTGTTTGAACCGCCCTCTGCGGCTTCATAGTAGGGACTGTCATAGCTTGCGGAAGAACCGTCTGCCTGTGTGATATCCATTGTTACATTATAAGGGAACTTCCAATAACTTACCGTATCGCTGTCAAGACCGTCTGCCGAGTTGGTAAACGAGCCTGTAAAGCCGTCAATTTTCTGTTCCTTGCAATCATCAAGCGAAAGAACGGGCAAATCGTTTGTATCGGCAAATGCTGTGTAAGCATAGTAAGCGCCGAGGCCTGTCCAATGGTGGTCGCTCTTAAAGTAAATGTAATCTGTATTATGTTCCGCAAGACGGTTGTAGCAGTTAATCGGAGTTACCTTATCGGAAAGAGCCGCATAAGCCGCCTTGATGTTGTCAGCCTGTGAGGTTGACGGAGCGTCACTGTCTTTGAGTCTTTGCGGAAGTCCCATTTCGGTATGGTTAGGAACAATCATATCATAAACCTTTACGGAACTGCCGAACTTGTCTGCAAAGCCGTTGATTGTCTGAGCATAGTTCTGTGCTCTTGCATCATCACTGCTGAACAATTCGTAGCCTATTTTGTTCCACACATAAATGCCGTACGAAAGAGTTCCGTTTGTATTGTCGTCCTTTATGCTCGGTGTCATAAAGTATGTAGGAGAAAGCTCGTCTGCTTTGTTAGCGGTCGAAGATTTTGCGGTTTCGTCGGGAGACGCCGTTGTACCCACTGTTCCCGTGGGAACATCTGCAAGGGCGTCTTCCTTTGAACAGCCCTTAAAAATTGAAGTAATAATAAAAATAATAACAAACAGAATTATCAATGCGCTCGCAACGATAATAATTCTGTTTCTGGTTTTTCTTTTGTTTCTTCTTTTTACAGGTCTTCTGACGGGACGCTGTGATGACGGTCTTGCGGCATAGCTTGCAGAACGGCGCTGTTGCTGTCTGCGACGATATTCACGGGAATCAATGCTGTCATCGAAATTATCAAGATCAAAATAATCGTAATCGTTTCTTCTGCTCATAGTGTTACTCTCCCAAACTGAAGAATTTTAAATTCAATTTGAATTCAATGAATTATATAAGTGTATTAATTACTCGCAGTGTACTCCTGTTTGAATCAAAGCAAGCCTTGCTCTGACCGTAAGGACATTATCACTTAGATTATACAACAGAAACTCATCAAAAACAATACAAAAAGCACAAAAAATACAATTTCCGTGAATTAACATTTACAAATGCAAAATAATAAATTACACATTTTTTGAATAAAATCGCAGTAAAAACAGTCAAATTTCTTGAACATATATGCAATTCGTGATAGAATTACAGGGTATGGAATTTTAAAAAATCCTTATCATCTTAAAAGGAGATATTTTTATGGAATACAGGTTTTCCGACAGGGTTTCAAGCCTGAAGCCGAGTGCTATCAGAGAAATTTTCAAATATGCCGCCGATCCGAGCGTTGTGTCGCTTTCGGCAGGAAACCCGTCGCCCGATGCATTTCCCGTAAAGGAGATTGCGGAAATCTCGGCAAAGGTTTTTGCAGAAGATCCGATTTCGGTTTTACAGTACAGTGTTTCGGAGGGTTACACTCCGCTGAGAAAGCACATTACGGAATATATGAAAAAGGAGCATAACACAGGCTCCGACAATGACGACATTCTCATCACAACAGGCGCACAGCAGATTATGGACTTATGCTCAAAGGCTCTTGTAAACGAGGGCGATGTTGTAATCTGCGAGGCACCGTCATTCATCGGCTCGCTCAACACATTCAGAAGCTACAACGCAAAGCTTGCAGGTGTTCCCGTTGAGCCTGACGGTATGAACACAGAAAAGCTTGAAGAGGCTTTAAAAGCCAATCCGAACGCAAAGCTCATTTACACAATTCCGAATTTTCAAAATCCTTCGGGTGTTACAATGAGCCTTGAAAAGCGTAAGAAAGTTTATGAGCTTGCCAAAAAATACGGTGTTCTCATCATTGAGGACAACCCGTACGGCGACCTGCGTTACAGCGGTGAATATGTTCCGAACATAAAAAGCTTTGATACGGACGGAATTGTAATCTATGCCGGTTCATTCTCAAAGGTAATTTCACCGGGTATGCGTGTTGCTTACACAATTGCACCAAAGCCGATTTTTCAAAAGCTTGTTGTGTGCAAACAGGGCAACGATGTACATACAAATATCTGGTCACAATATGTATGCGATGAATTCATCACAAAGTATGACTTTAACGCTCATCTTGCAAAGCTTCGTGAAATCTACACAAAGAAAGCAAACTTCTGCATGGAGCTTCTTGACAAATACTGCGCACCAAAAATCACATATCATAAAATTGACGGCGGTCTTTTCATTTGGTGTGACTTGCCCGAGGATATTGATATGCCGAATTTCTGCAAAGAACTCATTCTCAAAAAGGTTTGCGTAGTTCCGGGCAACGCATTTTTAACTGACGAAAACGAAATCTGTCACAGTTTCAGAATAAACTTTTCAACACCGACTGACGAACAGCTTGAAAGAGGAATAAAAATCCTCGGCGAGTATGCAAACAGTCTTTAATCACGGAGGGGAATAATGGAAAATCAGACAAAAAAAGAGGTTGTATTCAGCGCAATACAGCCCAGCGGAACAATTACACTCGGAAACTATCTCGGTGCGGTTCGCAACTGGGTTACAATGCAGAACGAATACGACTGCATTTACGCTCTTGCAGATTTGCACACAATCACGGTAAGACAGACTCCTGCCGTTATGCGTAAGAATATAATTGATGCTTATGCTTCAATTATGGCTTGCGGTATTGATGTTGAAAAAAGTCTTTTCTTCATTCAGAGTCATGTTCACACTCACGCAGAGCTTGCATGGGCGCTCAGCTGTTACACACAGTTCGGCGAGCTTTCAAGAATGACGCAGTTCAAGGACAAGTCTGCAAAGCACGCCGACAACATCAACGCAGGTCTTTTCACATATCCCGTACTTATGGCTGCCGACATTCTTCTCTATCAGGCTGACAAAGTGCCTGTCGGTGCAGACCAGAAACAGCACATTGAAATTACAAGAAACATTGCAGAGCGTTTTAACGGTATTTACGGCAATGTGTTCAAGATTCCGGACGGTTTCATTCCAAAGAACGGTGCAAGGGTTATGAGTCTTCAGGACCCGACAAGAAAGATGAGCAAGTCCGATGAAAATGTCAACGGCTGTGTACATCTTCTTGATGCACCCGAGGTTATAATGAAGAAGTTCAAGAGAGCCGTTACGGACAGCGAGGCAAAGGTTCGCTATGCGGAGGGCAAAGACGGCGTAAATAACCTTATGGCAATTTACAGCGCAGTTACAGGTCTTTCATATGAACAGATTGAAAAGGATTTCGACGGCAAGGGCTACGGCGACTTCAAAACAGCTGTAGGCGAGGCAGTTGTTGAAGAACTTCGTCCGATTCGTGAACGCTACGAAAAGCTTGTTGCAGACAAGGCATATCTTGAAAGCTGTTACAGAAAAGCCGATGAAATTGCCCTTAAAATCAGCAGCCGCACAATGGGCAAGGTTATGAAGAAAATCGGTTTTATTTAAACCCGAACAGGAATTTTCTCTATGACAAAAGCAGAAAGCAAAGTCATTGACTTTATAAAAAAACACATTCTTTTATTTTTACTCGTTGCGGTAACGATTATTGCAATTTTCCTCAGAGCCTGCGGAATGGATTTTCAAAGCGATGATTTCAACAGCTTTTTAAATTCGTGGTGGAGCATAATCAAGCTGAATGATTTTACGGGGCTTGCAACTCAGGTGGGCAACTACAACATTCCGTATCAAGTCATAATCTATCTTATGACTCTTTTGCCGCTAAATGCTCTGTATGCGTACAAAATCGTATCAATAATCTTTGACTTTGCACTTGCAATTTCAACCGCAATGCTTGTTTATTCGTTTGCAAAGAATAACCGACGGTTCAAAGCAATACTCACCTACTCAGCCGTACTTCTTTCGGCAACGGTGATTTTTAACTCATCGTTTTGGGCGCAGTGCGATTCAATTTACACCTCGTTTATAATCCTCGCAATCCTGTTTTTGCACAAAGACAAGCCGATTGCATCGTTTGTGTTCATCGGCATTGCGTTTGCATTCAAGCTGCAAACCGTATTCATCATTCCTGTTCTGCTTTATTACTGGATTTCGACAAAGAAAATTTCGATTCTGCATTTCTTTATAATTCCTGCGGTTGATGTGATAATGTGCCTGCCTGCAATTATTATGGGTAGACCGTTTATCGATATCATCACAATATATGCGGAACAGACCGACTACGGAAAGCTTATTCAGATGAACTGTCCGAACTTTTATGCACTCATATGTGACGGAAACGATATAACATATTATTATCTGTTCAAGCAGTTTTCGGTCTTTCTGACAATTGCCGTACTCGGAATTATGATGTGCATTATCATCTATAAAAAGGTTGATTTGAAAAACCTTGAAACTTTTCTTCTGACAACAGCGTGGACTGTGTTCACCTGTATCATGTTCCTTTCGTCAATGCACGAACGCTACGGTTATCTGCTTGACATTATTTTAATTGTCTATGCGGCAGTAAGTGCAAAGCATTTGTGGATTCCGATTGTGTCAACGCTTATAAGCCTGAGAGGCTATTGCTACTATCTGTTCTCCTACGAGCTTATTAGCCTTAAATTTACGGCAATCATCTACACCGCACTTTATGTTTATATAACATTCTTGCTCGTAAAAACAATTTTCAGAGCAAAATCATCTGATAATATTTTTGCAAAAACAATTTAAAATTAAACATATTTTAAATAACAAACAACCGCCAAAATCCATTATATCGGGTTTTGGCGGTTGTTATTTTTATTTATTCAATGATTTTTAATTTTTGCAAATACAACAGCAACAAGAAATGTAACAAATTCTGTAATTGGGAACGCAAGCCATATGCCTGTCATTTGAACAGCGCTGTTTAAAAGCCAAATTACGGGGACTAACAGCACGCCCTGTCGCAACAGTTGAACTACAACGCCGGGCATAATACTGTCTGTTGCCTGTTCATAGGTTGCAATCATTGCGGAAAAGCCGCTGAACACAAATCCGAGTGACATAATTCTCATTGCCGGCACTCCAAAAGCACACATTTCTTCCGATGCCGAAAACAAAAACAATATCTCTTTCGGGAAAATCAGCACCAAGAGCATACCGACAATCATCATAACAGTCGCGATAATTGTTCCGCTCTTATTTGCTTGTTTAAGGCGACCGTACTCTTTTGCTCTGTAATTAAACCGCATTATAGGCAAACAGCCCTGAATCAGTCCGTTCACCGTCATAAAAATCAACTGCTGAACCTTGAAATATGCTCCGAAAAATGCAACCGCCGTGTCCGAATATCGCACCAAAAACATATTTGCAAAATTCACGGTGAATGCTCCCAACGCATTCATAACAAACGAGGGCAATCCGTAGGAAAATATCAGCTTTATCATCTGCGGTTCAAGGCAGTTTTTAAACACCGGCTTAACCTTTTGTTTTGTAAGAAACAGCTGTATCAACGCAATTATTGTTGAAACAACATAGCCTAAAACCGTGGCAACTGCAGCTCCGACCACACCCATTTTCGGAAACGGGCCTATGCCGAAAATGAGCAAAGGGTCAAACACAAAATTGAATACAACACCTGCAATTTGGAACCACATCGGAGCAATCATATTACCTGTTGCCTGAAGTATTTTTTGAATTACAATATGCACCATATTTGGTATCTGCATAAAAACGCAGACGCTCATATACGCAATTCCGTATTCAAAAATCTCTTTGTTTTGCGTAAAAGCCGAATAATAGGGATTTATTATGAAAAGCGAAAGGAAATTTATCAGCACTCCGACAACTACCGAAATTACCACTCCGAGAGCCGCTGCAGAATTTGCCTTTTGCTGATTTTTCTGTCCCAAATAACCTGCAATCAAAACATTAACACCCACACCTATCCACACGGACAACGCATTCATAAGCGTTGTAATCGGGAATGCAAGCGATACTGCCGCAAGTGCCTGTTCATTTATCCCCGCAACAAACATACTGTCAACAAGGTTGTATGAATACTGAAAAAACATTGAAATCAGCGGCGGTGCCGACATTTGAATTATAAGCTTGTTGACAGGTTCATAAGCCATTTTGTTTTCCGTTTTAACGCCCATATTAACACCCCTTGCGTAAAATAAAAATCGCCATACACCCATAATGAGTGTATGGCGAAAATAAGAATCACATCTTAGAAAAATCCATACCAATTTATATTTATCATATCAATGAGTTAAGTATATCATACCTGTAAAAAATATTCAAGATTATCACCAAAAATTTACTTTTTGCTTTCAAGCCACATATCAAGGGCTTTTTCATAGACATCAATGCTTGTGATTCCGAGATTCATAATGAATGTGTGATACTCCTTTGCGTCAAAGCTTGAGCCAAGCTCGCTTTCGGCTGTTTCACGCATATCAATCATCTTGAGGTAGCCTACGGTATAGGGGAGAAAATAACCCGGATTTGAACGGGCAAGGTCATACGCCTCTTTTGTTGCGGCTGTAACGCTCTCATCGTCAGCCGAACCGAGTGCCGTTGACATATACTCCTTGACTTTTTCATAATCCCAGCCGTTGTAGTTCACACCGACATCGACCATGGAGTAGAGAATGTAGCCGAGAATATCATTTGCGTAGATAAGCTTCTTAATGCCCTCGCTTGTATCAAGGTAATCAAGCGTACATTTCGAGGCATACTGCGCCCAACCCTCGGTTGCGCCCATAAAGCTTAAAATCTTGCGTACATTCGGGATATCTGTGTTTGCATTTGATGCGGTAAACTGATAAAGATGACCCGGATAGCCTTCGTGGGCAAGAGTTGTGTACATCTGAGTCATACCCTTATTTGCAAAGTCGGGGTTGATTTTGATGATATTAACGCTTGTATCGTCAATTCGTCCCTGAACATAGTACGCTCCCACATTGTCGCTCTTTGCGGAATCGCTCATATAATCTGCCGTGTAAGAGGTTGTAACGGGAGTCGGAAAGTCCTCCTCGATATTCTCAATCAAAAATTCAAGCACCTCATCGGCGTCCTTAAAGTCGGGTTTGTAGTCCTGAAATTTGCTCAAGTCATCCTGCGAAACATTGCTCATGCTCATTCCAACCTTTGTAAAGCTGTTTGTAAGGTATGACTTAAGCTCCTCGGGAGTCATGCTGCTGCTTGTTTTGTCTTTGACGATTGCCGAATAATACTTTTTGCCGATTTTGCCGTAACCGCAAAGACCTTCTTCGTTTTTGCCTGACTTTTTGAGACTTTCAAGTGCTGAATTTGCTGATTTCAAAGCAGGAATGTAGTATTCTTCAAAATACTTTTTGTTGGTTTCGACAACAGTCTTTTTCTCGGAATCGGTAAGACCGAGTGACTTTATTCTCGACTCAAACTCGTCAACAAGCACGGACTTGTCATTCTTAATATGTTTTTCGCACTCGTCAATTGACTGCTGTGCGATATCTTCAGCCATAAAGTAACCGTCCTCAGCCTGCTTTCTTGTGAACTCAATGCACTCGTCCATATAGCGTTTTGTGTCCTTCAAAACAGCAAGGTAAAGGTCGGTATCATCCTTTTCATAGAAAGTGAATTCGGACAGGGTGGTAAAGAGGTTTGCAACAATTCCCGACTGCGGTGCAAATATACTCTGCAATTCTGTTGTACCATCATATGAAAGCTGAATTTCAAAGTAGCTTTCAAGGGTGTCATATGTCTGCTTTTGAGAAGAAGTAAGTCCCGAACGGTCAAACTCCTCCAAATCCGTTTTTGCCTTTTTCAGTTCATCAAAGGATTCTTTTGTATCTTCATCGGACACATGACCGAGGGTATAGTCCTCCTCGTCATATTTCAAACCGTAGTCCGACGGATTTGAAATGTCAAAATGTGCAGTAAGAGCGTCATCCTCAAGTTCTTCCGAAAACAAATCGTCACAATATTTATCAAACTGAATTTGTGCATCCGTTTTGGTTGGTTCTGTGTCAGAATCAAAGTCACAGGCACAGACAGAAAATGCCATCACTGCACAGAGCATAACAGCAAGCGCACCCTTGAGTGACTTTTTATTTATAATTTTCTTCATTTTGTCCTCCGTAAAGATTGTTGTTTACCAAAGTATAACATATTATCGTGCTGTTATTCAATGGTTATTTTTCATTTTACCATTTTCCGCAGTAACCGTAGCAACGCCCAACAGGCATTGCCGTTCTTTTTTAACAATTGTTGAAAACTATGTGGAAAATGTGTATAATAATTAGCCCTGTTCAATTGTATTTTTGTAAATTGTAACCATTTGTAATTATTTGTAATTTTCTCGGATAATTGAGCCAACAATATGCCAGGACCGTAAACTCGTAGGGTAGCCTTGCGACCGCCGCCTGTGGCGGATAATATCCGCCCCTAAAGATTTGTACGAACAATTGCAATACTACGCTCGGGCATAATATGTTTTTTACATTACAAACTGTCTGCCCGACATTAATTTTCAATTTTCCATTTTCAATTTGAAATTCGTTCTATCGCTTCGCTTAAATCCGTACACAAAAAATCTATCATCGGTTTAATTTCGTCTGTCGGCTCTGACAAATCGGGTACCATAACCGTGGTCATACCTGCGGCATGTGCGGATTTTATGCCGTTAATGCTGTCCTCAAACGCAACGCAGTCCACCGGCTCAAGTCCGAGCTTCTTTGCGGCAATCAAAAAAACCGCGGGATCGGGCTTGCCGTTTTTAACATCATCACCGCACACAAATGCGTCAAATTTATCATAGAGATTGATTTTCTTCATAATCTTCAAAGCCGTTTGTGACGAGGTTGAAGTTGCAAGCGAAATTTTACAACCGACTGATTTTAAATAATCAAAAATTTCGTACAAGCCCTTTTTTACAGGCACACCGTTCTTTTCGATACGCTTAAAATAGCGGATTCTCGACTCCGCCTTGTAAGCAGGATAGTCAAAATCATCGTCGTAAACCGACTTGTAATATTCGTAGGAATCCTCACTGCGAAGTCCGATTGTCTTTTTGAAAATGTCGAGATTAAACTCTTTGCCGTCCTCATCAAGCATTTCCTGCCAGATTGAATAAACAAGCCTTTCACTGTCAATCATAAGCCCGTCCATATCAAAAACTGCGCCCTTAAACATAAAACCGCCCCTTTTTTCGCTTTTAAGTCTGTATATAATAGCATATTTTACAAAAAAAGACAAATCGGTTGTAATTGCGACAAAGTTATGATACAATCGTTTGAATGGTCTGTGAAAAATATAAATTTGAGGGTAAGGAAGTTTTATGGCAACATCAATTTATGCAAAACCTATCAAAGCAAAAACGATTCTGAAATTCACTCTGCCAACCGTTCTTATGATGGTTTTTATGTCACTTTACACGGTTGTTGACGGAATCGTTGTTGCGAACTGTGTCGGAAGTGACGCATTGTCCGCAATCAATATTGTATATCCGTTCACGCTCGTATTTATGGCTGTGGGCTTAATGTTTTCAACAGGCTCAAATGCTATAATCGCAAAGAAAATGGGAGAAGGCAAACAGGAGGAAGCAAACCGACTTATGTCCGGTGTTGCAATCACAGCAACGGTCATTTCTGTTATCATTGCTGTGCTGTTCACAATTTTTGCCGAACCTATGTACATGATGTTCGGCTCAAACGAAAAGATTCTCCCCTACTGCATTGACTACGGCAGCGTTATGATTCCGTACGGCTTTGTAATGTGCTGGCAGATGCTCAACCAATCGTACCTTGTAACAGCGGACAAGCCACATATCATGCTTGTTTTCTCGATACTGTCAGGTTGCACAAACATTGTGCTTGACATTCTTTTTATGGCAGTGTGGGATTTTGGAATAATCGGTGCAGGACTCGGCACCATTATCGGAATGGCTGTGGGTGCAATTCCGCTTTTGCTCTTTTTCAACAAAAAGCAGACTCTACACTTTGGCAAGCCTGAATTCAAGGTAAGTGAAATCCTCTTTGCAATGGCAAACGGCTCGTCAGAGGCTGTGACAAATCTTTCAACAGCCGTGACAACAGCGCTGTTCAACATTCAGATGATGCACTTTGCAGGCGCAAAAGGCGTTGCGGCTATAAGTGCTATTTTGTACATTCACTTTATTTTCACTGCGGTTTCGTTTGGATTCACTTCGGGAGTTTCACCCGTCATCAGCTTTAACTACGGCGCACAAAATCACGAAAAACTGCAAAAGCTGTTCAAATTATGCATAAAAATCACGCTGATAATTTCGGTTGCAATGATTACGGCATCTGAATTTTTTGCAGAACCGCTTGTCGGAATTTTCTCGGCAGGCGACGAAAAAATTCAGCAGATTGCACTCAGCGGATTCAGAATTTTTGCAATAAATTATCTGTTGTGCGGAATGAATATTTTCGCATCGGGACTTTTCACCGCACTCAACAACGGCAAGATTTCAGCCGTGATTTCAGTTGCAAGAACACTTGTTTTCGAGTGTGCCGCAATGCTGATTTTGCCGATGTTTATAGGCATAAACGGTGTGTGGTCGGCATTGCCCGTTGCAGAATTGTGTGCCGTTGCAATTTCCGTAACATTTTTTAATTGCCAATGCAAAAAATACCATCTGGTAAAAGTTTAATATATAGCGATATGTAGCGGCGATCAGTGATCGCCATTTGATTTGGCTGCAAAGCCAAATCAACCATACACCAATATTTTGAAATACAGTCGAACCGATTTTGCAATCGTTTCGATTGGCGTTCACTGAACGCCGCTACATATTTGGATTCACACAAACAAAAAGTCCGAACATTTTGCGTGTTCGGACTTTTTTCATAGATTAAATTTTCAACGATTAAATTTTAATCGTAATCAGATTGCACGAACTCTGATTACGCCGTCAACTGCTGCGATTTTTGCAAGGTCATCTGCACCGGCGCCTGCAACATCAATAATTGTGTAAGCATAGTCACCACGGCTCTTTGAAAGCATATTTTCAACATTGCCGCTGATCTGTGTGAGAACCTTCTTGAGAAGCTCTGGAACATTCTTGTGAGCAACGCAGAAACGGGTATCGTCAGCATTTGTTCTTGCAAGTGAAATTGCAGGATAGTTTACGGAGTTGATGATGTTACCGTTCTCGAGGTACTCCTTAACCTGATCACAAGCCATAACAGCACAATTTTCTTCACTTTCGGGAGTTGATGCACCGAGGTGTGGGAGGCAGATAATATTCTCTTCACCGAGGATATCGTCTGTTCCGAAGTCTGTAACATACTTAGCAACCTTGCCGCTCTTAACAGCCTCAAGAACTGCTGTTGAATTAACAAGACCGTCACGGCTGAAATTGAGAATACGAACACCGTCTTTCATCTTGGCAATCATATCGGCATCAACCATATCTCTTGTGTCGTCAGTAAGCGGAACATGGATTGTGAGGTAGTCGCAATTCACCATAACATCTTCTGCGCTCTTCATGAGCTTAACTGTAGGAGCAAGCTTGAGAGCGTTGCCCACAGACATAAACGGGTCAAAGCCGATTACATTCATACCGAGAGCAACAGCGGCATTTGCAACAAGAATACCGATTGCTCCAAGACCGATAACACCGAGGGTCTTGCCCTTGATTTCGGGACCGACGAACTGACTCTTGCCCTTTTCAACCATCTTACCGACAGCTGCACCGTTGCCCTTGAGAGTCTTTGCCCATTCATAACCCTCAATAACCTTACGATTTGAAAGAAGAAGTCCTGCGATAACAAGCTCCTTAACAGCGTTTGCGTTAGCACCCGGAGTATTGAAAACAACAATGCCCTGCTCGCTGCACTTATCCTTCGGAATATTGTTTGTGCCTGCGCCTGCTCTTGCAATTGCAAGAAGGTTATCGGCAAATTCCATATCGTGCATTGCGGCACTTCTTACAAGAACTGCGTCAGGGTTCTGAACATCGTCACCGTATTTATAGTTATCACCGAGACGGCTTGTGCCGATAGCGGCGATTTTGTTTAATGTAAGAATGTTATACATCAAAATCAATCCTTTTTAATTTTTTATTTTAAGAATTTACAATAACAGGCGAACAGCGTTCGCCCGTTATATCATAATATTCAATAATTACTTGTTTTCAGCCTCGAACTTCTTCATAAACTCAACGAGTTTTTCAACGCCCTCATAAGGCATAGCGTTGTAAATTGAAGCTCTCATACCGCCGACTGTGCGATGGCCCTTGATATTAACAAGACCGTTTTCAGTAGCCTCTTTAACGAATTTAGCGTCAAGGTCAGCGTCACCTGTAACGAACGGAACATTCATAAGCGAACGATCCTCGGGAACAACAGTACCCTTGAAAAGCTCTGAAGAATCGAGGAAACCGTAGAGAAGGTCAGCCTTCTTCTTGTTGATTTCATACATCTTATCAAGACCGCCAACCTCGTTCTTAATCCACTCAAGAACAAGCTTTGCAATGTAAATTGTGTAGCAAGGCGGTGTGTTGAACATTGAACCGTTGTCAGCGTGAGTTTTCCAGTTAAGCATTGTAGGAGTGATATCCATAGCGTTGCCGATAAGATCCTCACGAACGATAACAACCGTAAGACCTGCCGGAGCCATGTTCTTCTGTGCGCCTGCATAGAGAACGCCGAACTTTGAAACATCAATCGGTCTTGAAAGAATACAGGAAGAAATATCTGCAACGAGCGGAACATCACCTGTGTCGGGAAGTTCGTGATAAACAGTACCGTAAATTGTGTTGTTCATGCAAATGTAGAAATAGTCAGCATCCTTTGTGAATGTTGAAGGATCAAGCTTTGGAATGTATGTGAAGGTCTTGTCAGCCGATGAAGCAACAACATTAGCCTGACCGTAACGGGCAGCCTCTGCATGAGCCTTTTTAGCCCACTGACCTGTAATAACATAATCAGCCTTACCGCTCTTTGTCATAAGGTTCATAGGGATAGCCGCAAACTGTGTTGACGCACCGCCCTGAAGGAAAAGAACCTTGTAGTTGTCAGGAATGTTCATAACCTCTCTCAAAAGAGCCTCGGCACCCTCGATGATTGTACCGTAAATTTTTGAGCGGTGTGACATTTCCATAACGCTCTGACCACTGCCTTCGTAGTCAAGCATTTCTGCCGCTGCTTTTTTAAGCACAGACTCAGGCAGCATTGAAGGACCTGCCGAAAAATTATATACTCTTGCCATTTCTGATATCTCCCTTTTTAAAGAAAATTTAAAAATATAGTTGTAAAAATAAATACATTTCAATTATACGCTTTTAGCACGCTAAAGTCAATAAATTCATAGCACTAAAGCATAAAAATCGAAAAATTTCGTGATTCTGTTGTGCAAATGAATCAGCCAAGCTTAATTTTGCCGATGCAACCAACGATTTCATCTCTCATACGCTCAGCCTCTTTACGAGCGGCAACGGCAAAGTCATCTTCTGTAAGCCCCTGCTTTTTCCATGCACACATAATGCCGCGGCTTGAGTTGATGATTGCACCAAGACCGTTTTCGTCAAATGCGTTTTTAACATCATCGGCACCGCCGCCCTGAGCACCGTAACCGGGAACAAGGAAGAATGTGTGCGGAAGTTTTGCTCTCATTTCACCGAGCTGTTCGGGATATGTTGCACCCACAACTGCACCTACTGCCGAATAGCCATGCTTACCCATAAGGTCTTCGCCCCAGCCTTCGCACATCTTGCCCATATGCTCATAAACGCTCTCATTTGTTTCAAGCTTCATATCCTGAAGTTCGCCCGAGCTTGGGTTTGAAGTTTTTACAAGAACAAAAATGCCCTTGTCGTCCGAATCGCAAATTTTTGCAAGCGGCTTGATACCGTCTGTTCCGAGGTAGCCGTTTACCGTGAGTGCGTCTGCACCGAATGCGTCAATACTTTCGCCTGCAACATCTGTATGACCGAGGTGTGCCGTAGCATATGCCTCCATAGTTGTGCCGATATCGTTACGCTTGCCGTCTGTGATAACGAACATACCCTTTGACTTTGCATAAGCGATTGTGTCACAAAGAGCCTTAACACCCTGCCAGCCGTACATTTCATAATATGCAGCCTGTGGCTTTACGGCAGGAACAATATCATAAAGCGCGTCAATAAGCGCCTTGTTGAATTCAAAAAGTGCAGCAGCCGCACCCTCAAGCGTCTTGCCATACTTTTCAAAGCATTTTGTTTTGATTGATTCGGGAACATAGTCAAGCTTAGGGTCAAGACCTGCAACCGTAGGATTCTGCATTTTTACAATATTTTCGATAAGTCTGTCAAATGCCATAGTGATTCTCCTCATTTTTTGTAATGTAAAAACAATTTGTTCGTTCATATTTTGATTTAAACAATGTCATTGCTTAACCGTAGCGGCGGTCAATGACCGCCAATCGTTTTGGTTGTGAAACCAAAACGAATAAACAACAAATGTATTGTTATATCGTGGTTAATTACTTTAATTCAAATCGTTTGTATGGTCGAACCGATTTTGCAATCGGTTCGATTGGCGTTCAATGAACGCCGCTACAAATTTAATTAGCTATTGATAATATCATAAAGTTCATTTGAGAACTTGTAATAATCCTGTCTGTCCTCTTTTACGAACTGAATTGCAGGACGGGGATGTGTGTTGTACTGACCTGTGAGAAGGTACGGAATATCGTAACCCCACTTAACGCCCTCAGCCTTAAACTTGTGGGTGTACTCCTCAATGATTTTGAGAATAGGAGCAACCTGATACTTCGGGTTCTTGAGGAAACCGAGAAGAAGTTCAAGCGCACAGTTGCCTGCGCCTCTGCCCATGCCGTCAACGGTTGCGTCAAGGTAGCTGACACCCTGAGTCATAGCCTCAATTGTGTTGGCAAAAGCAAGCTGCTGGTTGTTGTGAGCGTGAATACCGACCGACTTGCCGTACTTGTCGGCAATTGAGCAGTAAAGGTCTGCAAGTCGTCTTGACTCCTCGGGATAGAGTGCGCCGTAGCTGTCAACAATGTAGAAAGCGTTTACGGGAGTTTTGCCGAGAGTTTCAAGAGCCGCTGTAATATCCTCGGTTCTTGCCTTTGAAACAGCCATAATATTGATTGTTGTTTCGTAGCCCTTCTTTGCAGCGTCCTCAATCATTTCAACAGCCGCAGGAATTGCGTTGATGTATGTTGCAATTCTGATGAGGTCAATCGGGCTGTCCTTCTTTGCGATAATATCCTTCTTAAAATCTGTTCTGCCGACATCAGCCATAACAGCGATTTTAAGAGGAGTCTTGTTGTCGCCTACAATTTTTCTGATATCTGCATCGTTACAGAATTTCCACTTACCGAAATCTTCTTCGTTAAAGATTTCCTTTGATGCCTTGTAGCCGAATTCCATATAATCAACACCGGCTTTAACATTTGCATTGTAAAGAGCCTTGATAAATTTGTCGTCAAATCTGAAATCGTTACAAAGACCGCCGTCACGGATTGTTGCATCTACTACTCTGATGTCCTGTCTTACCGACAGGAGGTCGCCTTTCTGTGCCATAATTTTACTCCTTTATGTTAAAGTTTATATTAAATTAAATTTATTTGGTGGGCGAACACGGCGAGCCGCCGTCCCCAATTCGTGCAGACAGTTTGATAAATAAAAACATTTATGCCCGAGCGTAGTACAGCTACCGTTTGCACAATTTTAATCGTATCAACATCTACAATTAAAACAAACTCAATCTTCAAAAACTACCTTACCGCCGAGGATTGTCTTTTTGACTTTACCTGTGAGAGTTCTGCCTTTAAACGGGGTGTTTTTGCTTTTGCCGTGAAGTTTACCAGCATCAACTGTCCATTCTTCATCGGGATTTATAAGAACAACATCGGCATTTGCACCGACTGAAAGTGTGCCTGCGTTGATTTTCAAAATCCTTGCAGGATTAACACTCATCTTCTCAACAAGCTGTGAAAGCGTCATTTTGCCTGTCTTAACCAGGTATGTGTTGCAGACCGCAAACGAGGTTTCCATGCCGATTGAACCGTTGGGGGCTTTTACAAAATCAGCCTTTTCCTCGGGTGTGTGCGGTGCGTGGTCGGTTGCTATGGCATCAAGCGTACCGTCACAAAGCCCATTGATAATCTCGTCAACATCAGTCTGAGTCCTGAGAGGCGGATTCATTCTGTAATCAGCGTCACCTCTTAAAAGCTCCCTGTCCGTGAGCGAAACATAATGCGGAGCGGTTTCGGCGGTCACCTTAACACCTCTCCTTTTGGCATCACGGATAAGTGCAACGCTTGTTTTGGTGCTGACATGGCAGATATGAATAGGCTCGTTAAGAGCGGCGGCAAGTGCAATTTCTCTTGCAGTTCCGCAGTCCTCGGCACCGGCAGGGATTCCCTTGACACCGAGCTTTTCCGAAACCTCGCCCTCGTTAATTTTACCGCCGTCGGCAAGGAACAAGTCCTCGCAATGTGCGACAATTGTCATGCCGAGCTTTGGAGCTTTTTTCATTGCGTCACTCAAATACTTTGTGTTTTCAACAGGTCTGCCGTCATCGGTAAGTGCAATTGCACCTGCACTTTTCACAGCGTCAATGTCTGTGGGTTCTTCGCTTTTAAGCCCCTTGGTAACGCTTGCCGCAACATAAACACGGCTGTCGGCGTCTTTAGCTTTGTCAAGAATATACTTTACAATTTCGGGGCTGTCGGTTGTCGGGTTGGTGTTAGGCATTGCAAGCAGGCTTGTAACACCGCCTGCGGCAGCCGCCTTGCATCCCGTGATAATATCCTCTTTGTGAGTCTGACCGGGATCACGAAGATGCACATGCATATCAACAAATCCCGGAACGGCACAAAGACCGTCTGCATCAATAATCTCTCCGTCTGATGTAATGCCGCTGCCGATTTCGGCAATCACACCGTCCTTTATGAGAATATCTGTTTTTTCGTTAAGCTTGTCGGCAGGGGAAACAACCACTGCGTTTTTAATTAGCATTTCCATGTTTTTCCTCCGTTAAGAAAAGAAATTATCTTCTCTTGTTTCTGTTTGCAGGGCGGCGATTCTGCTGTGGGCGGCGGTCGGTTCTGCTGTGAACCTGAACAAGTCCGTCACTTTTCGCCTCTTTCGGCACGCTTTCTTGCACGCTCTGCCTTTTGTCTTTTCTCTCTCTCTTCTCTCTTCCTCTGCCCTTCTTGCGTTTGGCAATCGCACGCTTACGCTTTATCATTATTGAAACATTCTTGCAGAAATATCCGCAGTGAATGCCAAAATTCTTAACTCCGCCTGCAAAGCCCCTGAGAGCGTTACCGATGTTTTTGCCTACATTGGCAAGAACCTCTTCCGTTGACCGTTTATCATTCGGTTCACCCTCGGTTTCTTTATTATTCTCTTTTTCAAGAGCGTTCTGCTTTACGGTTTCTGCTTTTCTTTCAACCTCGCCGATAACATCAACGTCCTCGGCATCTCTGAGGTCTGAGCTTTTGATAACCCCCATTGACTTTTTGGGAGCTTCGTCAAAAAAGTCATAACCGCTGTCAAACTTGTTTTTCTTAGCCTTTGCCCTTACAAGCTCCTCGTCATCAACCTCTTCCCCGGTTTTCTCCTCGGGATCGTCACTGCCGAAAATGATGTTTGCGTACTTGTCAACCTTTTTTTCAAGCGGATGCTTTTGTTCGGAAACCTCCTCGGTTTCTTCAACATCGGCATCGTCCTCACGGTCGATATCGTCAGGCTCGCTTGTTTCAAAAAGATCGTGTTCGGGCTCGGGGATAACGAGTGTAGGACCCGACGAAGAGCTTATGTCCTCGTGTTTTTCAGGTGTTTCTGCGTTATCTTTTTCGTTTTCGTCAATTTTTTCGGGTTCAGTCTCTGAGGTATCTGCTGCGGTAGGCTCCTTTTTTTTTCGTCCTCCGTGCTGTTTTCCTCGTAACCGTAGTTGTTTTTATATGCCTCACGCTCAAGCTCACTCTTGTAAGCCTTTGCGGAGTTGATTATCTCGTCAATTTCTTTTTCCTTGGCATCATCCGTATCATAACCAAAGTTTGAATACTCACTTGTAATTTCTTCCGGTTCTTCCATATTTTCGATTATCGGCTCGGGAGCATATCTTCTGCCCGGCGAAGCCGGTTCTTCTTCAACCTCTTCCGCATATTTCTGCTTTTTCTTTGAGCGTTTATCGGGCTTTTCGGGAGAATCGTCAAAATTGTCAATGTCGTAGTCCGTACCCTTTTCACCGAGTTTATACTTGACTGCAAGCTCCTCAAGAATAGCGTTATTCTTCTTAGCCTTTTTATGCTTTCTGATTCTCACGGCAAAAATTATGATGAGAACAATCAAAATAAGGATAACAACACCGCCGCCGATGATTATGTACGGAATAAATCCCTTTGAAAACGGCAGGTCGCTGAATTTTACCGAAGATACAACTTTGGAAAAAGTATCGTAGTCAACGGTTGTAACATCACCCTCTGTTCTCTGCATTGTGATATTAATGTTCATACCGTCATAAACCGTGTTGGCAACAAAGGTTTTCACATCGCCCTTACTGCTCTGAGCAGTTGCGTCAAACACAAGCCACACAACTTTTTCTTTTTGGTCGGGAGTACAGCTCCGATACTCGTCTGAATTAAGAAAATTGTTGCGTATATTTGCAAGCTCGCTTGAAGAAAGCTGAGCATAGTTGCCGACATTCTCACTGCTCTCATTTTTTGTCATTGTCACGGTCAGAATAACCGATGACATATTATCCATACCCTGAAGATAGATATTTCCGTTCTGAAAGGTTTTCATTGTTGTGTCATAATCAAGACCGAAAACGGAAAAATATTTATCTGTGCTTTTACTGTCCCTTGTAACAGCGCTCATACCGTCAGGCATTGAAAGCGTCATATCGTCAATCTGCGGAATCTCGTAATCTTTTGTTGCGCCTGAACAGGCAAAAATACCGCAAAATACCGTTACGGCACAAATTGCAAGCGTTACAGCTCTTTTAAAAACAGTTTTCATCATGTCCGTATATTCCCCCGAAACTAAATTAGATTCATCAATACTGCTTTTTAGAATGTATATCTAATTAATTATACATAATCTGTCAAAAAAATACAAGGTTTTTACCGTTGAAATTTGAAAACAAGAGTACCCTATTCGTGAATGCGGTATGATATTAAAGAACATATTACGCCCGAGCGTGCATAAAATTGAAAATTGAAAATGGAAAATGGAAAATTATGGTCGAGAAGACAATTCGCAAGAATGCAAAACATTGTTGCCCGACTGTTTTTGTATATTTTTGTTATATACGGAAGTTGTTGCAAAACTGTATGTGCGAATATTATCCGCCTGCAGATAGCCACGCAAAGATTTGTACAAATTAAAATTATATAAATAAACATTCGCTTTCATATAAAACAAAAATTGCATCAATGCCGTATCGGGCATCAATGCAATTTCTTTATCTAACTATCTTCTCGAATTGACTGCGGTGGCACACCGCCAACCGAAATTTTCAATTTTCAATTAAAAACAAGACTGCCGTTTATTCTACAGTAACCGACTTAGCAAGGTTCTTTGGCTTATCGGGATCAATACCTCTGTTGATTGATGTATAATAAGCAAGAATCTGAAGCGGAACAACCGCTGTAATCGGCATAAGAAGCTCGTCTGTATGCGGAATTTCGATAACATAATCCGCAACACCGTCCTTGAGTTCTCTTGCACAGGCGTCTGTACAAACAAGAATAACATTTGCACCTCTTGACTTAACCTCAACAACATTGCTGATTGTCTTGGGGATAATACCTGTCTGAGTTGCAACGGCGATAACGGGAACATCCTCGTCAATAAGCGAAATTGTGCCGTGCTTTAACTCGCCTGCGGCGTAGCTTTCTGAGTGAATGTACGAAACCTCTTTGAGCTTGAGTGAACCCTCCATTGAAAGGGCATAGTCAAGACCTCTGCCTATGTAAAGCAAACTGTCGGTTGCAACAAGCTTTGTGGCAACGAACTTGCAGATATCCTCGCAGTTGTCGATTACATACTGAACTGCCTCGGGCATTTTTGTAAGAGCCGAAACAAGTCGCTTGCACTCGGCTGTGCTGATTGTTTCCTTTGCAAGAGCAAGCTCAAAGGCAAAGAGATACATAACGGAAAGCTGTGTGATGTATGCCTTTGTTGACGGAACGGAAATTTCGGGACCTGCGAGTGTGTAGATGAGCATATCCGCCTCACGAGCAATTGAACTGCCCTTTGCGTTTACGATTGCAAGAGTTTTTGCACCCTTCTGCTTTGCAAGACGCATTGCGGCAAGGCTGTCGGCTGTTTCGCCCGACTGTGAAATGATAATTACAAGGTCGCCCTCGCCTACAATCGGATTTCTGTAACGGAACTCGGACGCAATGTCAACATTTACGGGAACTCTTGCGAGATCCTCAATAACATACTTGCCAACCATACCTGCGTGCATAGCAGTACCGCAGGCAACGATTGTGATATTTTTGAAATTCTTGATTGTTTCCGTTGTGATGCCGCATTCCTCAAGGAACGGAAGTCCCTCTTTGATTCTCGGCATAATCGTTGTTCTGATAGCCTCGGGCTGTTCGTTGATTTCCTTAATCATAAAGTGCGGATAACCGCCCTTTTCGGCAGCCTCCATATCCCAGTCGGCTGTCTGAAGTTCCTTTTCAATCGGATCAAGGTGTTCGTCAACGAACGAAACACCGTCAGGTGAAAGTGTTACGATTTCATCATGGTCAAGAAGATAATAATCCCTTGTGTACTGAAGAATTGCAGGAACATCGGACGCAATAAAGCACTCGCCTTCTGCAACGCCTACGATAAGAGGACTTTCACGGCGAACCGCAAAAACTCTGTCGGGGAAATCCTTGAACATAATTCCGAGTGCAAACGAACCCTTAAGCTCAGCCATTACACTGTCAATTGTTTCAAGAGGATTTCCGTTGTATTTATAGTCGAGGAGCTGAGCAACAACCTCTGTATCTGTGTCGCTTAAAAAAGTTCTTCCCTTTGAGATAAGGAAGTCTTTAAGCTCCATATAGTTTTCAATAATACCGTTGTGAACGATTGTAACCCTTGCACCGCTGTGTGGATGTGAGTTTACATCCGAAGGCTCGCCGTGGGTTGCCCAACGGGTGTGACCTATGCCGACATGACCTTTCGGAGTGCCGACCTCTGCAAGCTTATCCTTTAAGTCCTGAAGCTTACCCTTGGTCTTTACGGTCTTGATTTCCCCGTTATCAAAAACCGCAATACCTGCCGAGTCATAGCCTCTGTATTCAAGCTTTGTGAGAGCATTAACAAGCACTTCACTGCAATCCTTAGGTCCTACATAACCTACAATACCGCACATAAAATTTCTCCTTTTTGGTTAATCATTGACCTTGTGGCAAAAAGTAGGTACAAGTTCTGCCAAAAGTTCAACTGTCTTTTCACTGTCATTGTTTTCTGCGGTCTTTTTGAGAACCTCAAGCTTTGACAGCATATCTGTTTCGTCTATTTTAATTTGATTTCCTATGAAAATTTTCTTGTTCTGTGTTGACTTAAGACCTTCTTCGTCCATAAGAAGCTCCTCAAAAAGCTTTTCACCCGGACGAAGTCCCGTGAAAATAATCGGAACATCTTTGTACGGAACCTTACCGTACATTCTGATAAGATTCTCGGCAAGGGTTGTAATCTTGACGGGAGCACCCATATCAAGAACAAAAATCTCACCGCCCTTTGCCATTGCACCTGCCTCAAGAACAAGCGAAACAGCCTCGGGAATAGTCATAAAATATCTGATAATATCGGGATGTGTTACGGTAACGGGCGCACCGTTTTCAATCTGACGGCGAAACAGCGGAATAACCGAGCCGTTTGAGCCAAGAACATTACCGAATCTTGTTGTTACAAATTCGGTATCGGTGCTGTGCTGCGCCTTGTACTGAATAATCATCTCGCACGCACGCTTTGTTGCGCCCATAACATTTGTCGGATTAACAGCCTTGTCGGTTGAAATCATAACAAACTTCTTTGCCTTGTACTTTTCTGCAAGGGTTGCAACATTGAATGTGCCGAAGATGTTGTTCTTTACAGCCTCCTCGGGAACGGTTTCCATAAGCGGAACATGCTTGTGAGCGGCAGCGTGGAATACGAGTTCGGGGCGATATGTCTTGAAGATAAGCTCCATTTTGTCGTAATCACGAACCGATGAAATAAGCGTTACAAGGTTAAGCTTTGTGCCGTATTCAAGCACAAGCTCCTGCTGAATGTCATATGCGTTGTTTTCGTAGATATCAACAATGATGATTTGTTTTGGATCATTCTTTGCAATCTGTCTTACAAGCTCACTTCCGATTGAACCGCCGCCGCCTGTAACAAGACAAACCTTTCCGTTGATAAGGTCATGAATCTCCTTTCGGTCAAACTCAATGGGTTTTCTGCCGAGAAGGTCCTCAATCTTGATTTCCTTTGCCTGTGAAATAAGCTGTGTATGCCCGTCATCAAACAAAAGCTCGCCGAGATAAGGGATAATCTTGATTTTGCACTCTGTTGCGGAACAGTAGTCAAGAATCTTCCTCTTCTCATCTTCCTCACATGACGGAAGTGCAACAATAATATTGTCTATGCGGTATTCATCACATATTTTAACAATTTCGGGACAGGTTCCGACAACGGGGATTCCTTCGATTTTCTGATTCAGCTTTTTCAAATCATCATCGACAAAGCATACCGGAATGATGCTTTTTGAAGGATTATTAACATCACCCTGCTCTTTCGCATTGTGAATTTCACGAACAATCATTCTGCCGGCATTGCCTGCGCCCACAATAAGGGTGCGCTCTCCGCCCTCTGCCCTTCCTGCCTCGGTAAGGTCAAGAAAAGCCCTTCTGAAAACAAAACGGAATACAAGAATTCCGACAAGGGCTATTGCGAAATGTACTATACAAAAAATCTTTCTCTGTGGAATCTGCAAAAACAACGAGATTACAAAGCCGAGCGTAAACCCCGAAAAGACGGCAATTCCGCACACCATATAGTCCTTTGCGTTAAAGTATCGCCACAATTTTGAATATGTTCCGCTTATATAAAGCGTAAACAGACACATGACAAGATCAATAACAATATAGCTCAACAAGCCTTTGCTTGAAGCAGCACCTATGTAGCCGACAAGCAAGAGAATATAATTTGCAAGAATACCGCTGACAACGATAATAAACACATCTGCGAGAGCCAGCAACATCTTACGCAAATTAATCTTCTTCATAACCCATACCTCTTCTGTTTAACTTTGTGTAAATTTCCCGAGTAACATATAAATACAATTATGATTTATTATACAACAGTGCAAAAGGAATGTCAAACAAAGCAATTTCTAAATCAACTTAAAATCCGACAATCAAAGCACAAGGAACAGTAATAATCAGACTTGTTCGACACACATTTGTTGACAACCGCACAAAACGAGCCTAAAATAATACCATACTTAATATGGGCGGTAAATTGAATGAAAAATTTTTCGATAATTCTCGGAGCAATAATACTTGCGCTGTTTGTGACTCTCGTAATATGGGGCGTTTACTGTGACAACACAATTGCAATCACAAATTACTGTGTAAACAATACTAAGAACGACGCAAAGCTGAAATTTGTTGTCATCACGGATTTGCACAACAAGGAATACGGAGAAAAGAACGCAGACCTTGCAGAACTTGTAAAGGAACAAAATCCCGATTTTATTGCAGTTTGCGGAGATATGGTCAACCGTGGCGATCCCGACACAACAAAGATGAAAGATGTGCTTGAAAAGCTTTCAAAAATTGCACCCACATACTGCTGTCTCGGCAACCATGAGCGTGACAATGCCGCCAAATTCGGAACGGATTTTAAAAGCGAAACAAATTCAACAGGCGCTGTATTGCTTGATAATGAATACATAAAATTCACCAAAAACGGCAAGAGTGTGCTTATCGGCGGAATGAGCGACTACCCTTATTATGAGTTCTACACTCCCGATGACGATGTTCCGTCAAGAACGCTGTGGGAAGAATTTGCCGAAAAAGCAAAGAACAATTTCACAATTCTTCTGCACCACCAGCCCGAATACATTGCCGATGACGCAAAGAAAACCGACATAGACTTAATCGTCTGCGGTCACACTCACGGAGGACAGATTCAATTGCCGTTCATCGGCGGAGTAATCGCTCCGAATCAGGGACTTTTTCCGAAATATGACAAAGGCGAATTTGACCTTGACGGCACAAAAATGATTGTCTGCGCAGGTCTGAGCAACCCCGTATTCATCCCCAGAATCAATAATCAAGTTGAAATAGGTGTTGTGACGGTTGTATAACATCGGTTCTCCCCTACAAGTATACATTTACTTTCATATAAAGCAAAAATTGCATCAATGCCGTATTCGGGCATCTGATGCAATTCCTTTATCCGAGTATCTTCTCGAATAGATTGCGGTGGCACACCGCCGACCGCAATTTTCCATTTTCAATTTAAAAAGCTTTCGCCTTGAAGCGACTGTCTTCACGAGCCGAGAACGGTGGCTCGCCGTCAGTTCTTCTCGCTGTAATTCCTAAGTTCCGCAGGAGTTCTGCCGTATTCGGACTTGCAGAACAGGATAAACGAATTTACATTCGGAAAACCGTTTTCAATCGCCGCCTGTCTGACGGTGATTTTTTGTTTCTCAAATCATCAATAGCGTGTTCAAGGCGAACACGGCGAAGATACTTTGAAAATGTTTCTTCTGTTTTATCCTTAAAATATTTTGAAAAATGAGCAGGCGTCATGCCTACATAATTGGCGATTTCATTGAGCGTGATTTCGTGTTTGTAATTATCGTGCATATATCTGATAGCACTTTTGGCGCAGTCAAAATCATCAGCCTGAGAACCGTGAACATATTGTATATCGTTGTCAATGCAATCACGGATGAGATAGTACGCAACGCTGTACATCACCGCTCTTACCTTCATGCTGATAAGCTTGCTCTCGTACTCTTCATATCCGTGGAATATGTCCATTGCTTTTCTGATAAACTCAAGAGCTTCACCCTCGGGTTGTTTGAAACTCGGCACAATATGCGGATCGTCAACATACGGTGCAATTGCCTTTGGAATGATATTGAGCATAACAGCCTGAGTATCCTCACCGATGTCCTCGTAGGAATGAACCTCCTGACTGTTAAGAACATAGACATCGCCCGCATTGAGAATAATTTCACAGTCAAGCTTGTTAAGCCTTACCTTACCTTTTTTTATATAGGAAATTTCATATGAACCATGCCACCTGAGTCCCGATTCAAAGGCAACTTTTCTGTCCGGATATCTTGTAACCCTGCCGCTGTAATACGGCTCGGGCGGTAACAACACCTTCTTGTACTTCATGGTTTCACCCTTAACTCAATTAAAATCAATCAATTGTTAATAACATAGTCAGCGCAAAAATAAATATATTTAAGATCCGCAATTACCGCAGAATGGTCTGTTTTTACTACAACTGTTCTGCGTTCTTTTTTGCTGATTTCCTCAACACAGCGTGCAACATTGCACTTTGAAGGCTCGTAGCCGTACTTTTCAAAAAATTCTTCCGCAGTCATAACAAGAGAGCCGTAGCCCTCAAACATATGCAAAAGAGAATAGTCAATCAGCTTGTATTCATCTTCAATAAGGCTGATTCCGATATCGCAGTTTGTGACTGAACCGATGTAATACGGTGCGTCATTGAGGAACAAGCCTGTCTTGAACGAACCGATTGAAACGGTAAGATCCGAGTTTACCGCCGTACTGCACACACCCGTGTCACCGTTGATTCCGCTGTTGATGTCTGCACTTATAACATAGGCATTTGTCATATTAATCTGCTCAACCGCTTCAAGCATTTCACCCTTTAATTCACCCGAAAAGCCTGTTCCGAGCAGGCAGTCAACTACAATGTCAAATCCCGTGAAAGCCACCGCCTGTGACATTGGCATCTCCTCGGCACCGAGCGACATTGCGGTTTTATAATAGTAAAGGCCGTCCTTTGAAAAGCCGTCGCTTGCTCTGAAAATGGTCGGTGTAAAGCCGTTTTTGCATAAAATACAGGCGAGCGCATAACCGTCGCCGCCGTTGTTACCCTTACCGCAAACTATGGCAACCTTGCCCACAAACTTTGCCGAATTAAAAATCCCCTGTGCGGCTCTGTACATAAGCTCCGCCGAAGGAGTATGCTCCGCAATCGTCCTTGCGTCGCTTTTTCTCATATTTTCAACCGAAACGACCTGAACAAATTCCATCTTATATTCCTCCGCTTTCTGAAATTTCCATAGCCTTATCCGCCGTTTGCGGCATTGTAAGCCGTCATAACAGCACTTTCATCCATATTACAACCGAGCAAAAACAACGGTGTTTCCTTAAAGAACTCATCAAGCAATTCAAGCAGCTTTTCCATTCTGCTCCGCTCAACATCAATAACCGTTGCCTCAAGCAACTGTTTCATAACCTGCGACGGCAACACCCTGACTGCCGTGTTCTCTTCTGCTCTCTGAAGAATATACACAGCCTTAACGGGTGCTTTTGTATTTGTTCCTATGTCAGCTTTCCCCATCCACGGAGTTCCGTAAGCATAAAATTTTCCGTCACATTTTCGTATAACCGGCTTGTCATCGTTAATCATCGTCACCCTGTTGCCAAAATGCCTTCGCCACAGAGCCGTGTGGGTAGACTTGCCCGTTCCGCTGACTGCCGAAAAAACATAGCCCTCACCGTCAAGCTCAAGACAGGACGAATGAAAAAAGAATCCGTCAAATCCGTCAAGCACGGCGTTGCAGAATTTTGAGAGTATCAGAACATCCTCCGCACCTTGTTCGCTGAGGTTGTCGGAAAGCCTGAGACGCTCACGAATTTCGTCATCCGAAACCGATATCGCAATGTCGGTCTTTCCCGATTCATTCGACTTAACGGCATAGTTTTCAAGCCGTTTCCTGCATATTTTAAATTTTGGATTAACTTCAACATTCAAATCAGCTATTCTGTATATCGGCATATCTGCTCCGCTAAATACTATAATGAAATATTGTAACACAAATTAATGTTTTTTGCTACGGCGAAATGAATAAATATTATTTTACCTTTTAGTGCAAGTTGTTCAGTCGCGCAGCTTTAAAGGCAAATATTGCACAATACAAGCCGTGTTATTTTGTAACAATGCACATACAGCTTATTTTTTATTCATTTTAAAGCCTGTAAAAAAGCATTATTTTACGACTTTTTTAATTTTGTTTACTTTACCTGTCCGACTGCTTTTTTGCATACTCTTCAAGGTATGCTCTTTCATAAATTCAAATATCCTGTGCGTAACCGTTCCTATAAGAATCGGAATGAATATTCCTGCGGCAAGGTAGATTATGCAGTAAAAGTTTAAGCCGTTCGGACGATAAATGTACCAGATTGTTGACTTGAGTTTTAAAATATCGAAATCTTTGAACAGCGGTGTAATTACGCTCAATCCCCAGAACGCCCATTTTACAATCATAAAGGCAAAAATGTGGTGAATCATAATGCTGTAGGTATTGTCCGAAATCATCCTGACAAGCTTTTTGTTCTTGATAATCGGAGTAATCAGCTTTGCAACCCTCAGCCAGAACGCAATGCCCGTGATTGCGGTTACATAAGGAATAACGCAGCCGTTGTCAAACTTCACACACTTTGACGGAGTGTATTCAAGATTTTCACAGAATGTGAGGAGAAGAAGCTGAACTCCGAGAACGATTGCAAAATATGCAACGCTGTTGAGATTATCGTGTTTTTCAAGCTTTTCGTGATAAAATCTGCCAAACTCAAAACACGGCAGAAAAACATTGACCTGAACAACAACAGCCACGCACCCTTTGGGGCAGGATTCCAAATGCAGTATTGCACACCGAAAATTCCGATTGCAAGATACACGGCAAGAATGACATACTCGTTGCCCCTGTGAACCTTTTTGAGCAGTTTGCGAAACAGTATATTAAAAACATAAACACAGAACAGCGGATACACAAACCACGAACCGAGGTTGTAGGCAAAACTTTCGCCGTCAATAAACGGCATAACAAAAAGGTTGTACAGATCAAATTTGCCCTGAGCAATCGTATAGCCGACCTGAGTAAGTGCGAATGCGATTATTCCGTAAACAATGTTCCATAGATACGCAGGAATCAACAAGCGTTTTGTCCGTCCCCATATATATTTGAAAATATGTTCCTCGTGTTTTTCCTTGTAAAAATATCCCGAAATGAAAACGAACAAGGCGAGATTGTACGAATACTTCGGAAACCAATCATACATCAGCGACACGCCGCCGTTGTAGCAATGTCCCGAAACTATGATAATAATGCCGATTGCCGACAAAATTTTAAAAGTAAAATTAATGTTTCCGTCATCGCCGAGCCTTTTGTTTTCAGCTGTGACACTGTTTTGTTTAAGTGCAGATTTACTGCGTGTTTTGTTCTTTCCCATAATTCCCTCTCATCTGTATTTGTCGCAATTTAAAAATTCCGCAAATTCACACGGTAATTGTACCACAAAAGCAATCCGCAATCAATATATCAAATTCACCGTGCAAAACACATATAAATCATTATTTTGCACAATCTCACTTTTGTTTCAACAGGCATTTAAATCTTTTATTTGCATCTGTTCCTCCACATAATTGTACACATACCCGTTAAAAAAACTAAGATTAAAATGTAAATAAATTCAGTCAAAAAGCCGGACAAAGCATAAAATAAAAAAATATGCAAAAAACTATTGACACAACCTTTACATAATGCTATAATAATAAAGCTGTAAAAAACAGCAGAGTTGTATATCGCGGGATAGAGCAGCTCGGTAGCTCGTCGGGCTCATAACCCGAAGGTCGTCGGTTCAAATCCGGCTCCCGCAACCACTAAGAAACGGCTTAACCGCTAAGGTTTTGCCGTTTTTCTTTTTGCCTAAATATCTAAGTTTTGCAGATTTCCCCCGAATTTCCCTCCGATGATGTTTATTTTTGAAATTTTATTCTTATATCCATATAAAAACAGTCTGAGTATCAATCACAAATACTCAGACTGTTTTTATTTTAATTCATGATTATATCAACTAGTTTAGAAATAATATTTTCATTGTATTCTTCATACATAGTATTATTGAACACATTGTTTCTGTACATTTCGGAAGACACCGTAATATTGATAGATTCACTAAACTCTTCTTTCCATTTTACTTTGACGCCGTAGCCCAATCTATCGTGATTTTTACAGTTATCGGTTACAATCCCTACTGCTTTTACACACAATTGCTTTTGATTAGGAGTAAAAGATTTTATATAAATAATATCTCCTATTTTAACTGACTTTATCATCTGATATAGGGCAGGAGCATCATTTTCGCTCCAACCAATACAAGCAAATCCTTGGTTTATAAAGTCTTGTGTTTTATCAGTGCCGTTATCACCTTTGTAATATGCACCAATTCCCCAAACTGCCACTTCGAATCTCTCCTTTTATTTTATTTAGCTGCGTGACCACGCATATTTGTACATAGAAACTGTACGATAATTAAGAGTTCTATACACATAATATGAAGTCGAATAATCACCACTTAGAATTTGCGCCATATCGCTTTTTCGAGAAAAATACCCCCATTCGTAATCAGTATAATAATAGGATACTCCAGAAGAATTATAATCCCAATTGCTAAAACTAAACAGAAGAATAGCTCCCTTTTGTTTTTTACTTGAATCATATGTAGTTGTCCAACCATTAGTTTCTTCAAAAGTTGCATTGCTTAATGAACTATTATAAAAAGCATATTCTCCAATATATGTAGTTGCACTTGGTATTGTGATTTCAGTTATTGAAGTACACCCAGAGAAAGCATACTTTTGAATCGATTGCAAACTACTTGGTAATATAATATTCGAAAGTAATGTACAATCATAAAACGCATATTCTCCAATTTTTGTGATACTGTCAGGAATTGTGATTTTAGTTAAATTTGATAAATTCATAAAAGCCTTATCAGCAATTTGTGTTACTGCTTTGCCATTGTAAGTAGAAGGAATTTCAATGCTGTCAACATTTTTTGCACCATTACCAGCAGAGACACTATATGTATCATCTGCCAACAAGGTGAATTTTAATATTTCTTCATCCTCTTCGGGGACTCCTCCGCCAATACTTCCTAAATTATCACTTGTTCCGTCTGTATATGTGATAATCAATTCTCCGTTGACAAGTTCCGTTTTGGCTATACCTCTACCATCTTTACCATTCTTGCCGTCAGCACCTTTATCGCCTTTATCTCCCTTATCTCCTTTTTCGCCTTTGATATTTCCAAGATTACATACAGTATTATCAGTCAAAAGAATACTAAGATTTCCGTCTGATGAAAGAGTAACTGATTTAATACCTGTTCCGTCTTTACCGTTAGTACCATTTGAACCGTTCACACCCACAACAACACCAAGATTTTCCGTATTACCGTTTGTGTATGTAAGTATCAGCTCACCATTTGAATTTATTTCAGATTTTGTTATTCCGATTCCATCAGTACCTTTGATATTACCAAGATTAAGAATTGTTCCGTTTGAGAGTTCAACACTTAAAGCTCCCTCCGAAGATACAACTACATTAGCAATACTTGTGCCATCTTTTCCATCAGTACCGTTTCTGCCGTCTACACCATCCGTACCTTTAACAATTCCAAGGTTGGTTGACTGACCATTTGTATATGTAAGTATTAACTCGCCATTTGTGTTTATTTCAGATTTTGTAATACCGAGTCCATCAGCACCTTTGATGTTACCTAATTCAAGATTCACACCGCTCGTAAGTTCAACTGTAAGAATTCCTGTATCAGATATTAAAACATTCGATATTCCTACACCATCCTTGCCGTCAATACCATTTGTGCCATCCTTACCTACTACACAACCAAGATTAATACTTGATAAATCAGAAAAAGTAAGTTCAAGTTCACCTGACGTATTAATTGTTACATCTGAGATACCTATACCATCTTTTCCGTCAACACCATTTGTACCGTTAATTCCATCTTTACCGTCTACACCATCTGTACCATTGATACCATCTTTGCCGTTAATTCCGTCCTTACCGTTTTGACCTACAACAACACCAAGGTTGATGAAAGTGTTATCCGAATAAGTAATTACCAGTTCACCTTTTGAATTTATTTCGGATTTTGCTACACCTATACCATCTTTACCGTCAACACCATCTTTCCGTTGTACCATCCTTACCATCAATACCATTTGTG